>Ga0209230_10000334_pt1 | contig 18441 bp, 17 predicted proteins | sample LakOntMetagenome_FD_187467 | JGI IMG/M metagenome (GOLD analysis project Ga0209230, IMG submission 187467) | Freshwater and sediment microbial communities from Lake Ontario - Sta 18 epilimnion Metagenome (SPAdes) (version 2) | ecosystem: Environmental > Aquatic > Freshwater > Lentic | place... | reverse complement strand
TGAAGCCACTACACCCATCACGCCCTATGTAAATTGGCTACAGTATTACAATATACACTATGTGCGTAATAGTCCGAGCGCTTTTCTATATGCCTATCAGTATTCTTCCCCAGAAGTATATAGGTGTTTATACGAATATACGTGCGATGATGATTTGACGTATAATACATTTAAACTAGAGAATAATATTACCACCTATATCTCAAATATCTTTACGAATATTCTTTCACCAAAAAAACATCATTATGACTTTCTAAAAGAGACCAAGCAGACAAAACAAGTGAATCAATATTTGGAGAATACATTTATGAAACGCATGCATATCAATATCCACCAACGCCTTGTAAATGTGATTGAAAACAGCGCGAATTTGAAAGATTTCCTAGGAAAGGGTTATCTGTATCATATCTTTATCCATTGTATATACATTAATAAGAAGCTATCTTTATTAAAAGTGGTGCAGAGTCTAACCTTCTTATACAATCACTCTGACTATTGCAAACGTTCCATCAAACATATTTGGCGATTGCTCCTCAAAGAATTTAAAGAGGAATTCGTCAAAGGGGTGTCTATTTATCTATTGGAATACCATATCTATATGTTCAACCGAAAGATATCAAATTGCCTATCCTACCCTCCTACTAAAATGGTGCGAGATACAATCTATCTATTGCAAGAGAACCTTTATTATAAAAAGAATTATACATTAAAAATCGCACTAAAACAACAACACCATTGTAAGATCCAAGAGGATATCAATTATACCATGGTGACGAATGCATCCAACAATATCTATTCGTTCAATATGTCTTTGTTTGATATTCTAAAATTAATGCATCATCCAATGCATAAAAAACTCCAACAGCGCAATATGCTCCTATTCTCTAGCCTAAAAAACTATAATTATGAAATATATCACATCATGCAAACCCATTATTTGTCTCATCCAGAAGATATTTGGAAAAGAAAAATAAAAAGATTTAAACCCACTTGAATCTCTATAGCTACATGAAATGGTATATCCTTTGTCCATATGTTCAAACGGGCGGGCCAGAAGCCATGCACCAGCTATGCAATGAGATAAACCTGCTTGCCACTACTCACCAAGCCTATATGGTCTATTTAAATAAACCTACCACATCGGTCACGTCTCTATTGTATGCAGATGATTACCCGTATCTTAAAGAGGCGCTATTTAAAGAGATTGAAGATTCCCCCGCTAATATAGTTGTTCTGCCTGAAATTTATACAAAGAGACAGTTACCTTTCTATACAATACGTGTAGCTATTTGGTGGTTATCTATCAATAACGCCATTCAATTTAATACATTTTATGAAAATCTAAAACAAGTCATTCATTTATTTCAATCCGAGTATGCCTCCACGACAATATTGAAACATCATCCTCAAGCAAACATTCGGACGTTTATGCTTCATGATTACACCCGAGTGCTTGCGGAGCCGGCTCTTTTATACGCCCCACAGAAACGTGCTAATAAAATAGCCTATAATCCGACCAAAGATACGATACTCCCAACACTCATTCACGCTCAGTATCTGGTCCCATTGGTCAATCTCAATAAAGAAGAGCTACATGACGCGTTACTCGGATGTAAGCTCTATATAGATTTGGGCTCACATCCAGGTCAGGATCGGTTGCCTAGAGAAGCAGCTATGGCAGGATGTGTCGTAATAACCAACAAAGCCGGCGCTGCGGACAACGCTATAGATATTCCGATTGAAGAAAAAGTAGAGGATAGTGCGGCGCTCTTCCAACTTATCCAACATGTGTTTGAGAATGATAATGATAATTATAAACACTATTATAAAAAACAAGAGCCTTATCGTATTGCCATTGCAAATGAAAAAACACGATTTACAGAAGAAGTGCGGCATATATTATCAATATTTGAATGACCTTACTTCATGTTTATTAATATAGGGAACGACGCAGTTGTAACGTTTGGATATTTTTTCTAAATATTTGTTTGTATATTTCTGAAGGTGTTCTACTTGTGACAGCCAATGAATAATACAATCCTCTGTCGGTGCCAACGTTACGCGTGTTGCAGCTGGCGGCTTTGCCTCTTCCTCTTCCTCATCAGTGCCTTCTTCTGACTCATTTACCAGATTGCGAAACATATCGTTCATGGTATGCATTAACATTTCTAGCACCATATAGATATCGCGCTTCTTATACTTATTTTTTTCACTTACTTGTAGCTTCCGTTTAAATTCTTCCTCTGTAATAGTGTTCATCAAGAATTTTACACGTAGATCCAAATTTGTATTAACGAAGAACTGCACACGATAACGCGGTAGCTCAATCATTTGAATATGTATATTGATACGATGTAAATCACTGATGGAATCCCTATAATCCTCATCTACGTCAAATTGGTTAAAATAGTTTAAGAGTGCCCGATATGTAACCATACCACACGGCACGTCCCCAGGGTCTCTCACTTGCACGACTTGATTCAGACGTTGATATTCATAGAAATGCGGATTATGCACCAATCCTGTCTCAATTTGCCCTGTATTCCAATCAAACGCGGTATGACATTGGGTGCACCACATCTGCGCACACCCGTTAATACGATAGATTAGAGTAGAACACCCTGGGCAACTACGTGCCTCTTTCTTAATCACTTTAGCGGTTTCAATATTTTCGTCAAGGCATTTATGAGCGGTATCTTTGTTCTCACCAATTGGTTCATGGCACACTTCACAGACGTAGTAATGACATATCCCACAATTCCATTCTTTTCCATTCACAAACCCTTTACAGCCGTTGATGGGGCAACCGATTGTAAATTGACGACGCGTTATATGTGGTGTTTTCATTGTTTCATTATTCCTGTATCTATAGCGCAACCCCCAAATGGCACGATTGTTTTCAGTACGCTTGAGTTTTATTTTGTAAATTTCTTTATGCACACCCCTTAGTTCTTCGGCGTATTTCTCAGAGTCTTCTGTATTTTTATAATTATTTCTACGACACGCAACAAATGCAGCACGCAGTTCAACAATCTTACTGTTCATTAGTATAATTTGATTGTCAATATCGTCGTTCATTTCTTTATAAGTGTCTATCCGTCTGAGTATTTGCACGTAAGGCTGTGTCTCTGGCAACAAACTCTTTTCCCTGTCATATAGAATATTCTCGCGATGTTTTTTATAATCTACGCTGCGAAATGGTTTAGAAAAATGTGTTTCTATAATCTCTTGGTCCCATGCTTTATGACAGTTCATACAATGTGGGTCCAATGTGCTCCCAATCAAGTATTTTTGAATACATATCTGGCATGACTCAAAATTACAATAAGGGCACTCTTTTTTAACTCTTTTGAGAAACGTATATTCTTCACAGCAAATACTGCATTCCATTATATAGTCTATTATCCTCTGTTTAATAATAGACATATTCATTTTTTTACTTTAGAATGACTAGATTGATCCAATGCATCGGAATATCCAATTCGCGCGCAACATGTTGAAGTTCTTTATCGTTCAACAGGTTTCTAAAAAGAGTATTTAATAACGACTGAATCGTCTTCTCCGAACATTTGAACGCTACACTCAATGTAGAGATGGTCTCCCCACCACGAAAACGCCGCAATATCTGTTGGATATCCTCCTCACTCCAGGTGCGCGGCTCTTTCTTCTTAAGGAAAAACATGGCTTCGGCTTCATTATAAAAAACAAAAACCTCCCTATATCAATTTTTATTATAATTACGATAGCATCATTTAAACCCTCGCTTTATTGGAATCACTTGTTTTTTAGGCAGGGATTCTAAACATTGTGTGATGAATTGCGCTTGCTCCCAACAGAGAGTGCGACAGAGAATGGCAAAATGTTTGCAGTTGTTGAAAGAACTAGCCACTTCGCACAAATAAAGCGCAAGAGCGGCGGTTTGATCTTGAGAGAGTGCTGTGCCCTCGGCATACTCAATGAGTGCAAATCGCGTCCCGTCAGATACGAACTGACTAAACTTCCGCCAAATCACATGGGATGACTCTTCCCATACTTCAACTACCATACTTGTTATTCCATGTGTTACGTAAATACCATGGTGCCAAACGCCGTTCGGATTCAATACTGCGATATGATCACCCACACACACTAAGTCACGTAGTTCATAGCAGTCATTAAATGGAATCACTGTAGCCGGCAACAGGCTAGATGGCTCCCAACCGGGGGTTATGAAAGTCGCACACATCTTTAATATATAATCCATTATAATTACGATAACCGGGAATCGAACCCAGATCCCTTGCTTGGAAGGCAAGTATCCTAACCGTTGGACTATTATCGCTTACTATATCAACGATCATTATTTTTAAATGCTTTTTATGGCTTAAACATCATCTGTTTCATCATTACTCCAATCATAATTATATGAAGTATTTACACTTACAGGTTTAATAATATAATTATTCACATTAGAAGGATTCACCGAAATTAATCTCTTCCGCTCCTCTTTTACAAGTGATAAATCATCAAATATACAAATGACTCTTTTTCAACTGTATCATCACTGACTCCAAGTAAAACCCACATGGTAAGTATAAGTTAATAGGGTCGGTGCTTCTTAAATGGTTTATATGGTTTTAAAATGCCTACAATGTAGCTACATGTAACAAGATACACAAATGGTGAGGGGGTATTGTTATATACCAGATGGAAACCATCCCCGCCGTTCGCTCGGAATAGATAGGCCAATAAAATCTGCTCATTATTGATCCACCCTTCTTGAGTCCGCTCCGCCAATTCTTTCTCAACGCATGTAGCTATATCTATAACTGCCTCTAGACCACCTCCAAATATAGTTCCACACATGAGGCATTATGAATCCCATAGATACTCCTCTTTTTCTTAACTAAAAAATGAAAGTGCATAATTTAAACATTACAACCGTAGATACTATAACTGTAAAGATGTTTCAAAAAGTCATTATTTGGGGATATCCTCTAAACTCACATACGCACAGTTTCGTTCATTATGGATGGCACAAGGCATTTCAGTCGCTCGGTTATGAAACGTATTGGTTTCATGATGCAGAGTATCCCTCCCTTGACACATTTGATTATACACAATGTCTCTTTATTACCGAAGGCTATGCCGATACCAAGATTCCTCTACACAAAAGTAATATTTATATAGTGCATGTAGCTACCAAACCCAGGAAATACCTAGATTGTGGTGCGCGTTTTATTGACATGCGCTATAATGTAATAAGTATTAAGGACCACAATTATATTTATGAATTGGCAAACAAGACACTAGACACCATAAGCCCAGTTACTCTCTATGAAAAAAAATCATCGGATCGTGACCTAAATCCGCGTTTTCGCCATCACTCTCCAATCTATTATGAAGCCGTTTATACTGCATGGGCTACAGATCTTCTCCCGAACGAGATATGCTTGGAAGACCGTTTCATTGAGCCAGCTGAACCTCATGTTACCTACTTTATTGGTAGTATTGCTGCTGGAAATGCCTTAGAAATGCAAAACTTTGCGACGTCTTGCTCTAAACACGGTATTCATTTCATTCATCATAACCCATGGAAGACGGGACTCTCATTTGAAGCCGCTAAAAAGCTAGTGCAAAAGAGCTATGTAGCCCCCGATATTCGTGGTTCAGGAGATCCAGATAGAGTTCGTTTCGGTGAAACCGGAACGTGTCATAAAAATATTACAGGATATATTCCATGTCGCCTCTTTAAAAATATAAGTTATGGAAAACTTGGCCTGACCAATTGTCCGCGCCTAAAAGAGTTGTTTGGAGAAAATGTTCAGCTAGAGACAGATGAAGCCCTGATGGTAAGTAGCTACATTCAGATGGCCCCTAATAAAGATTATATTCTTAAACAAATGGAGTGGGTAAGAGACCATCATACTTACTTAAACCGTATCCAAGACCTATTGTATATCCTTCGCAATGGAGCAGTGTAATTCTATCTACTTTGATTTTGTTCAATGTGTAAAAAATAATAGCATGTTTCACTCTAGATGTGCTATAAAACTAGAAGCTTATCAAGCCTGTATCCGAGCCACCACCGCCACCCTAAAACTCACCCCCGAGCTCACTAAAGAATGTTCCAGAACCCATGCCCAGACTGATAATCATACCGATCGCCATTAATACATAAGCGAGTATTTTCATGCTTTGTCTAGGCTCTTTTCTTTTTTGCTCTTTCTTCAGTAAGATAAATCCTGGAATAAAGAACAGCATACCAATAAAGATATATACAATGAAACTCGCCATAAATCCTAGACCTGAACCGAAACCAATTCTAGCATATTCCATAATAGATGTTTTTTTAGCAGGCATCTCTATAAAGATAGATGAAAATATTTCTCAATGGTCTGTAAATATTTATCCACCACTACCTTCCATGTAAAATGGGCAAGACCGTAGGCACGAATTTGAGGACGATACATCACACATTTTTTCTGATTTTCACGAATTACGTTAGAAATGTAATCTATATCATTTAGCTTTTCTGTCGGAATAACGTCAATCCATGGCAGTGTCGTGTCTAGATTGGCCGCTGCAAATTCAGAGATAACCAAGCCAAGACCACACACTAATGCCTCGCAACAAACAAGTGAATGGGCTTCCCCATCACTCAATAATACCAGATTGGAATAATCCGACAGATGCTGATACAGCTCTGCCTTAGACCACTCTCCCTTGTAATTTGACCGCTGCGGATTAAACCCCCCATCTGCTAAATTACCTACGAAATCAATAAAGTCAATGGATTGATATACCGCCTGGCGTTTCCGATAATCAATTTTTGCCAAATAAATACCACGGTCTTTATAAAGTGCCTCCTCTCGGTAATGAAATATTTCATGATTCGCACCATTGGGTATTAGGCCAACGCGCTCTGGCGGGCATCCATACTTGATATACATATTCCGAATGGACGGTGAAAGCGCTACAATATAGGCTTTACAATTATGAATAAAATCATTAAACATAGCGATATACCCATCTCCACTGCGCATTTCCAATTGGTCTAAGTAACCATAGTGATTGGTATGCAATACATTTTTACAATGAAACGCATCCCATAGAGGCCATAGATTATCGTATTGAATATGCACGACATCTGGTACAGAGTCATTGGTCAAACGAATAATTTCATGCGGCTGTGGTGTATTCACAATGGTGACCGCAATACCCGGTATTTTTTCTAAAAAGAGCTTATAATCCCATATCAATGACTCTACTGCTCCCCAGCCTCTGGGTGGAATGGGCATAATACCTGGTCCAATAATTGTAATACGCATTAGATTATATCATTTAAAAAGTATAACCTTTAATTGAATACCAATGATAGATATTGTAAGAAGGCGTCACATATCTCTATCATTTGCCAGCCTCGTTTTTCTTCCAAATATAATTGCCACAACCACAATTCCCGTATTAAATTATACATGGTTGGCACTTATGCTTTCCTCTATATACCACCATCATAATCCGAAGAATAAAGCTTTAATTATAGCCGACCAAACAGCCGTCTTTAATATGGTCTATCAACATGGGCGAGTTGTATGGTTATGTCCTTCTTGGATCGTCGCATGGTATTTAATCACAGTTATCTATACAGCTACTTGGTACTATCCTGCAAAGCTTGGACGTATCCGAGAACATCTACATCTACCATTGCATTTGGTAACCTACGTTTCAACGAGTATATGTGGTATTTTAATGGCAACGCACTTAAAAGTATAACCTTTAATTAAATACCAATGAAGCCGTGGTTGCCACCGGGCATCTCTCGTGCTCGTATAGCTTGCCGTTGCTACCCGGCTCCTCCCTCCATCAGTGCCCCAGCGCCGGCGCCCGCGCCCTCCCCCACAACCATTCGCTCAGTGTTTAAGCTACCCGATCTTATGACAGCTCCTTCCCCTGAAGCTAGAAACCCAGAATGGTCTTATACACGCTTTATTAAAGCCGTGCATATGAATAAAATCTCTTCTGTCCAGATCAATATGAAAGACCTGCATGCCACGCTTCGCACCAAATTAGGTGCAGAAGCCACCGTGCAATTAATCGCCTCTGAAAATATTCTATCGGATCTTACCAAACGTAACGTGGAAGTGCGTTATGTGCGCGAATCCATGAGCAATGGCGCCCTGCTCAGTTCTATGTTTGAGATATTTACCCAAATTATTGGATTGCTCTTCTTTATCCGCCTACTCACCCTCTTTGGAGGAGCGGCAGGTGGTCCGGGTGGCCCAGGTCGTAACCCTTTTGGTAACGATAAAAGCGTAGGAATGCTCTATGAGAATGATACCGCGATTGATATTGGTTTTGAGGATGTCGCTGGCATTGATAATGCCAAACAAGAACTGGAAGAGGTCGTGGATTTTCTAAAAGATGGAGACAAATACATTACCATGGGTGCCCGCATTCCAAAAGGTATCCTGTTAGTGGGCCCTCCTGGCACCGGAAAGACGCTCCTCGCCCGTGCTGTCGCAGGGGAAGCCGGAGTCCCATTCTTCTCTTGTTCCGCTTCAGAATTTATTGAACTATTCGTTGGCATGGGTGCCTCCCGTATTCGCGACCTCTTTAAAAAAGCCAAAGCTAAAGCTCCATGCATCATCTTTATTGATGAGATTGACGCCATTGGTAAGAAACGTTCATCGGGTGGCCCTGGAGGAGCAGGCAGCAATGACGAACGCGAACAAACCATTAATCAGCTTTTAACAGAAATGGACGGCTTTAATGCCAACAGTGGTATCATCTTAATTGCCGCTACAAATCGCCCAGAATTGCTAGACGATGCGCTCGTTCGCCCCGGGCGTTTTGATCGCCAAGTATATGTAGATCTCCCAGATTATATTGGCCGCAAAGCCATTCTCAACGTGCATCTAAAAAATAAAAAGGTCACCCCGTCCATTGATTTAGACAGTATTGCGCGCCGCACCATTGGTTTCTCTGGGGCCGATTTAGAGAATCTATGCAATGAAGCCGCTATATATGCCGCCCGCACCGAACAAGAATCTATTACTTCCGCCGCCGTCAATTATGTATTTGATAAGCTCCTTTTAGGGGCAGAGAATACCACCCGTGTTATTTCCGATCAAAAGAAATTATTGGTGGCATACCATGAGGCAGGTCATGCGCTCTTGGGCATTCTCCTCGGCGACTATGACACTGTCTGCAAGATATCCATTGTCCCACGCGCCGGTGCTGCTGGTGTGACCTATTTTGAACCCAATGAAGATCGCGTGGATAGCGGGCTATATACACGGGAATATCTAGAGAATCAATTAGTTGTCATGCTCGGCGGCCGCCTTGCCGAAGAAATCCGATTTGGCACGATGAAAATTACCACCGGTGCCTCTCAAGATTTCCTAGAAGCGTCCCAATTGGCCACCACAATGGTCGCTGAATATGGGTTTAACGAGACTATCGGTCCTCTCAATGTTAGTGATACGGCTATTTCGGATGCCCTGTCTGGAGACGTCGCTTCCGAAGTCAAGTTTTTAATTGAAAACGCTTATGCTAAAGGTAAAGATTTGCTAGAAGCCAACATCTTTTATTTAGAACGCCTTGTCGCCGCCCTGATTGAAAAAGAAAATCTAGAACCTGCCGACATACGCATCGCCCTGGAAGGCATCTGCTGCGACTATCAATCCAAAGAAGAATACGAAGCCTCTTCCCACGACGCTGCCACCACAGCCACCGAAGAGGACACCCCACCCACCCCAGAGCCATGGCCTTAGCCCTATACCGTTTGGAAAATTAGTAAGTGCATTTTACGCAGATCTGGATTGCGATACAGCAATTTCATAAATCCTCCTGTTTTTTCTAGAAAGCCGGTCTCATTAAAATTAACCGGCACTTTGATCGCAATATATTGTGCAGAATCCTTAATATGCTCACATACTTCAGATAATTCAATATCCCCCAAATACAAATCAATGGATTCTTTCGTTTTATAATCTGGACCACCCCATGGCGGATCAATAAAAATCAAATCCTGTGTCAGGCGGATGGCTATCACCATGAGGTCACCATTGTAGATGTCTATATTGGTCGTTCCTAATATGCGTATATTATTCTGTAGATATTGATAACGATTAAAATCAATTTCAATCGCATTAATCTGCTTAAAATACTTTGAAAAGGAATACGTATTGCCTCCAATACATGCTGTCGCATCGGTTATGATATTGATATCAGGCAATATCCGAATAATATCTCGCGATATACGATCCGCCGTATATTGATCCGTCACACTGTAAAAAGCCTCACTGTCTAACTTTAACTGCTTTCTTTTTTCACCTGGCACAAACCTAAATAGGAAGTCTTTTTTATCATCCATGAGCCATCATACGTTATAACAATAATATACTGTTATGCTTAAGCTAGTTAGTTAGCTAAAACAGCGCTCTTTTAGTGCCTTTTCTTGACTCATATCACTCTCATTTGCATTCTTAATCGCGCTTTTTAAATCACGTATATCACCCTTTAATTTTATCTTAATTGCTTCATTTTTAGTCACTAATTCTTTCGCATCATCAAACAGATATTTCTTAAATTCAGCGACCTTGTCATCCAACCCTTCTAAGCATTTTGCCTTCTCTCACTTGACACGGAGTGCCCGACATTTATCTTTTAACACTTTGCTCTCTAATTTTAACTTTTCCTTACCTCTACGAATCGCCTCTTTGTTCTTTTCAACGACCATATTGGCTGCTTCGTATGCATCTTCGTATTTCTTAACATCGTCAAACACCTTTCCTACATTAGAGAGACTCATGGGCACATTCACGGTATGTATTTCAGGAATCGCAAACTGCCGAATATCTTGCTCCCGATTTAGGTAACTAATGTATCCCGAGAGTCGTTCAATGACATAGCGCGGTGTTTTAATCGTGCCGTCTTCATTCAAATAGGACTCTTTAATCTCTTCAAACGTTTCCGGTAAGGGAGCATCGTGTTTCAATAAATTGATTAACTTAATGAAATCCATCGGATTATTGGTATAAGGTGTCGCACTCATCAATAATAGGCGCACCGAATCCTCTTTGGAGGAATCATAGGAATGATGAATGGAACGCTGCAATACACCAAAGTCCGGCTTTTCCATCGGATTTAGGTCATCCGATAGTAATTTATGGGCTTCATCAATAATAATTAGGGTTTTCTTTAACGGGTCTTCCTCGCCATTGCGCTTTACCATATCCAGATAGAGTTTATTGCGTTTTAAGAGTAAATTGGAAAACTGTTTATAAGTAATTGGCATCATCCAATTCTTGGACAAGAACTGTAAGGGACGCTGCATAGCTTCTTCCAATACGAAATTATCAGGCATCTTTTCTCTCAGCACCAGTGAGCAGACTTGGCCAAACATATTTTTCCAGACATCACCACGGAGAGTATTGCGGGTTACCCATAATATCGTATATCCTTGTTTCTCAAACGAGGAAGTTGCCGCGGCAATACCGGTGCATGTTTTTCCAGTGCCGGTAGAATGCCATAACAGTAAGCCTTTGTAATAAGAAGCCGGTTGGAAATAGTTACGTATAAAATCTTGCGTCGGTGTAAATCCTAATTGCGCGGTGACCGGTGCAGGTGATGCGGATGCCTCTTTTACATTCACAGCTGGTGGCGATGCAGTAGATGGTTCCGCTTCTAGCTCCTTCTCTGTCACAGACGCCTTCTTTGATTTCTTACGAGCCTTAGCCCCGCCCTTCGCTACACATAAGTTCTCAATCTTTGGCACATCCCAAATATATTTTTTAAAATGCGCATAGATAAACGCCTGTATTTCACTATATGACATCTTTTCCGTAACAGGTTCCGGTGGCAGATCCAATGCCGCCATCCGCTTTTCCACATAATTTAACATATCTTCCTTCTGTGTATGCACCAACTTCTTCTCAAACACTTTGTCCAAACGCTTACTGATCGCATCCTGTTTCTTTAGAATATATAAATCGGGATTCGCCCAGGCCTTATTTAAACGGTCACAGTAATCCTTGGAATTGACTATTTTATCACATAGGAATGACTTTGGGCGCTTTTCATCAATCAAGGTAGAGCTCTTTCCCATATACCATACAATCAACATGAATGGGACAGGCATCGCCATTATCTTTCCTTTGCAACCATTTGCACAGTTAAAATGCCCAAACTTTTCCATCACTTTGCTGTATCTCCGTGTAAATACTTTAATCGGATTAAAATCCATGGGATATAGTTTCTCTACCTCTTCATAAATCGCCTTAAAATGTGGGTTCGTAATGTGTAAATTCTTGTTTGTATGTAAATCCACCGACGACTGAATGGCTTTCGCTTCCAAGTCTTTCGCGAAATTATTCAGCGCCGCATTCAAATTACTGTATTGAATAAAGAGGTCATATACGTAATCCACATGGTATTCGGCTTTTAATTTTTCAGGAATCTGAGTGCGGTATTTATAAATATGCAATACCCAACCTTTTTCTTGGTCGAACTTTAGACCCTTCTGACCACAAAAACGTGTGCCGCGCCCAATAATCTGTTTCTCATCCGCATAGGTAATGGGTGTCTCTAAAATATGAATATAACGAATATCAAATACGTCAATGCCCTCTTTAAATCCAGAGTCCAGCACCAGAATTCGCACCTGTTCGCCATATATATTCTCCGGGCGCTGATTAAAGCGTTCTAATACTTGACGACGAAAGCGAATACCCACATCCTTTTGATAGAGCTTACTAGAAGATAGTAACGCAAAGTTCTTCGGTGACTTTTTTATCGGGTCATTGATTTGTAATTGCGAATTATAAATTAGCGAATAACCATGTGAAATCAGCGCACCCGCGACACTTTTGGCACCACCTGCCGCTTTTAACTCAGAGTAAATTAAATGTTTATACATCGTGCCGTCTTTTTCCATGTCCTTTTTATCCAAGGCTTCTATATTGGCCAGAATCTGCTCAATTTTAGGCGATACGACAGACAAGGTATCTTTTACTTTTTTCACATCAAATGAAGCACTGTCTAGCTTATGTATGGCTTCATACCTAGACCAATTTTCTACTTCTCTGATACATACCGCTTTCTTAGAAGCCATAAGTCTATCTTACTTATATTATAAAAATAATAAAAACCCTAAGAGGCAGTGTTCTGTAATTCTTGGGAATAACACAGGTTGTGTATGGTTAATACATCTTTTCTACCAACCCGTTGTGCTCTGCCTACCGCCTGAATCTTTTCATTTGGCATATGATGATAGATAATCACATCTGTTGCCATGCTAATATCAATTCCAAATCCAGAGTAATTTGTATTTAGCAATATAATATTGATTGCACCCCGATTAAAATCGTTTAATACATTCATCATATGCGTGGTAGAACCCTTCATCTCGCTATATACGATACCATGCTCTCTTAAGAGAATACACAACCGATAGAATTGTGAGTCTAGGCGCGAGAACAGTAGGAAACGTCCATCCGGTTTGCTCTTGAGAATTTGTATAAATTGGTCTTCTTTACTCAATAACTGCACAGGTTGCTGACCGCCGGCACTCGCACTTGTGCCCGCTCCATCCCCGCTACCGCCTCCGCTCGCATCCGTATGCTTAATAATAGCTACAATTTTATTACTTTCAATCGGCGTTCTGCATTCCGGGCAATTGATCCCATTGTTTCGGGTATGCACACCCAAACGCGCCCACTCAAATAAGCATTTACCACAAATTGTATGCGTGCAATTTAGATAGACAGGGTTATCCAGAACATCCATACAAATAGGACATGTCTTGGTCGCCAAATCCGATAGACGCTCCTGCAACGCTTCATAACGGTCATTTAGCCGCACCAATTCCGCATTCACATTCTTTAAACGACCCTCCCTCTGCTCATTCTCTAATTCCAACGATTCAATAAATGCAATCTCCTTCTGTTTGTTTTGGATATTCTTCAAAAACTCCTTTTGCACAGTTTCAATCAAAGACGTTTCTGTCTCTTGTGCCCCACCAATTTCTTGGATTGCCCCTGCAATGTCATTTACATTAATCCGATCCAATACGATATTGCTAACAAAGCCCGAAAGCACGCTGAGACGCTTATCCATTTGACATAAATAATACTTCTCAATGGGTTGGGGAATTTCAAACGATTGTAGGATATACTCTGTCTTACTCTTTACCAACATATAGTGTAAGCGTTCTCGGTTCAATAAAAGAGTAATACTATTAAAAATACTCTTTGAAAAGGTATGCGTTACCAATTCCATATAGCTACTTGTAATCAACCAGATAAATCTAAAATTCATCCGCGGGATCTTATCCGCAATCTCATGCGCTTCATCAATCATAATCCGGTCAAAGCCATGTAGCGTAACGGGCTCCGCTAATTCTTTTAGATAACTAAACCATATCTTTAATGTCGTATTTTTAATCAAAATTAAATCAAAGGTCTCCAAATAAGTGCGCAATTCATCTATCTTTTCAGGCAAGAGCTTCCGAATGGTATGTAGTGAATCAATATAAAGAAACTTTAAAGAGGTATCCTTTTCAATACTCTTCTTCCATTGCATATACACTGGCCCACGCGGAACAATCACCAATGTCGTATGTATGTAGGTATGTATAGGTATTTCATATTGAATTTCTTGATAAAATGTCATACTTCCAGACCATCTGGATGTCCCATAGCTATATACTTGTTGTTGATTGTTATAAATTGCCTGAATGGGACTGGTTTGAATCAAGCTTAATGCAATCAATGTTTTCCCATAACCTACAATATCCCCAATGACTCCCACATTCGTTTGCATTTGAAAAGAGTTTTTAAACGTGGGATTAGAGATAATCGTATTCTCAGTTGGAGGTATAAAATAATCAATATGTGATTTTGTTTCCATTGCCTTACACTTATATACCGCCGTTTTTTGATGTGGCTTTAATGCTTTTGATATTTGCACCGGCTGTTCAATCACAGGGTCACTTTCATTTAAAAATACCGAATACGAATGCGCCAAAGAGTCCATTAGAGAGTTATACAGATTATGCTTTAATATAGTTCATTAAAAGCCATATTTTCTGGCAAAGTCTTCTTTTGTGATAAGAATACCCAATTCCTTTCCTTTCGTGACCTTTAGAGAAGGATCGTCTTCACTAGCAGCTACAACTAGGAAGGTATTCTTAGACACCCCACTGGCTATCTTTCCTCCCAACGATTCAATCTTCTTCTCCCAGTCCTTGTTTCTAAATCCCGTAAAGATAATACTCTTTCCATCAAACACATTTTCCTCAATGATTGGCTCTCTGCTCTGCTTGCACTTGGTAATGCCTAACGCTTTTAAGAATTGATAGAAGACAGGCAGCTCCGCTAGAAACTGTTTCACTGTGGTCTCCCCAATGCCCTTAATCACATTTAGCTCCGTTAGCAACTCATTTCTTAATATTCCCGGATTCTCACTGACAATTAACTGAATTTTTTTCAGACCAAATCCCCGTCCAAATAGGTTGCTCGCTACCATCAGTTCTTCACAGGATACCGTTTTCATGCGCTCACTCAACGATTTAGAAATCTTCTCTGCGCCCTTTTCTTGAATACCCTCCACTAGGAGAAGGTCCTCTTTCCGCAACGCTACTAGCTGTGGTATAGTTTTCACACCCACGTCATAGAGCTTCTTTAAAATCCCACTGCCAATAAACTGAATATCTAAGGTCTTTACAAAATGCTCTAATTGACGCAGCTTCATCTGATCATTCTCATCATCTGCCCGAATACGAATATCTACTCCCGTCTCATTCCATTCATAAGGAATTTCAGGCATGCTCGGCTTTCCATTGGCCGCTACGCTCAGCACGCGCATAATATGAGGAATCACATCCCCAGAACGGATCACGATAATACGCGCCCCCGGACCAATGGTATGTTGTTGGATAAACGCCCCGTTGAATCCCGTTGCCTTTTGGATTTTTACACCCCCAATATGCACCGCATTAAAATGCACTAATGGTTTCAAGAGCCCATCCTTGCTAACATTCCACTCCACTTGGGTCACCATGACTTCGGCCTCTTCATGTGTCAAGATAGTCTTAAACGCAAACGAATACTGGGGATTCTTTCCAGATACAATCGGATGATATTCATTGTCACGCACCACAATGCCATCAATCTCATAGGGGCTCTCCCGACGCCGTTTCATCAGGTATTCCGATAGGCGGTCATTCGTCGTCTGGGCACTATCCAAGACATCGTATTCCACCACCTTGAAACCGAGCCCTTTCATATACTCCAGCCCCTCTTGAAACTCCAATTGAGGTTCTAATAGCTCATACGCTACAAAATCCAGATACTTGGCCGTTACAGGATTGATGGTCTTAGAATTTAGAATCCCTGCCGCTACATTACGGGCATTTGCACCCAAATGTTTAATCTTTTCCCAGTTCTTTCTAGAGATAATAAATTCTCCCCGCACCATGGTGGGCATGTCTATTTCCCATCCTCTCGCCGGAGTAATATAGTTTAGCACGGCCGTAACATTCTGACCATACTTTCCATCACCGCGAGTGTAAAGCGTAATCTGTTTCTTTTTATCAAACACAAAGAGTCCTGAATTTCCATCCAGCTTATCCGTTAGTATATACGGTGCAGCGTATTTCTTCATCCAACGCTCCAATGTCTTTGGGTCATCACGAATTTTATCTTGCGAACCCATCCAAATCGGTAATTTTACTTTACGCTCCACTGGCGCACCAATCTGTGTAATAAACGGATGTTTCGGCTCTTTTTCTCTCAAGTAATTTTCCGCATAATCGTATAAATCATCATTCACCAATGTCTCAGATGTATTACGATACATGTAGTTCGCCTTCTCTAAGAATTCCACAATTTGCGGAATCGTTCTGGATTCTAAGTATTTCTTAGGATTCGCAATATACTTTTCCACATTCATTGTATTTCTATTTCTATATAGATATATTACTTTAATATCTATTCATTTTTTAGGATATAAAGAAATAGCACTATAAATAGTTAATTATGTGGTGGTATCTGATGAGAATTTATACCCCTCTAAAATGTCGTCAAGAACAGTTTGTAAAATGGGTAGTGGGTTGGATTCCATCCTATATCATTCAAGTGCTGTATATTCCAGAGGACTACATTGAGGTAGATGAGATATACAATATTTCAGAGGATAAGACATGGGCCAGCAGCAGCCATCACTCATTTAAAGAAGGGCATTATGTCATTAATTATTGGAATAATGGCACTCGCAAGCTAGAGCGTATGGTATTGCATTCCAATCATCTAAAGCGCGCGCTAATGGTAACCGATATCCAATTCCTCTGGGCATTTTCAGATGAAGCACTCATTCGCATTCTGACGCAATATATCCATCTATCCAACGAGCGCGAACCCATTCTAGACCTCTTCCTAAATAAAGAAAACGTCTATAAGAAACTACTCCATTATATACCCAGTTTTCAGCTCCGTGAGAATGTGACACCACGGGTCATCTATATACTCTCTCAATGTGAAAATAACAAAGGCTTCCTCTTGGATAAAAAACAGGAAGATTGCCAAGTGACTTATTACACGGATGATCTAGAAGAACACAAACGCACTCTGGACGAATACCTGATTTCAGCAGAATCTTAACTGCATCCAACCTTTCCTTTTTTATCCCTACTCTATGGATAGAGTATGCTCAATTTAAGTTCAAGTGCATATACCATCCGAAATGGTGGCGAAGGGCAATATGAGTTCTTCGCCGATATTTCCACACGATCTTTACAGTCGGTGCGTGTTGGTGAAGGCGCTGGTAAAATAAGTGTCGGTAGTGGTAACGCATTTGTGGGGTTTGATGCAGGACATGCCAACGCAAATGGGTCTTTTGGGGCATTCGTCGGCTTTCAAGCGGGCGCTCAAAACTTAAATGGTAATTACTGTACGTTCGTAGGCGCATTCTCCGGCAAAGAAAATCAACGGGGTGACGCCAATACATTCGTTGGTTACGCCGCAGGCGAATTAAACAAAGACGGCTCTGAATGTGTGGCCGTCGGAGCTTACGCCATGCGCGAGAATTATTCTGGCAATCGCACTGTAGCTATCGGATACCGTGCCGCAGAAAGAACCCTGGATGCCGATTTTAACACGATTATTGGTGCCGAAGCAGGTCAAGACAATCGTAGTGGAAACTTTAATACCATGGCAGGGTTTCGCTCTGGCCGGGCAGCCTTTAAAGGCAATGAAAATACTTATTTTGGGTCTTACGCCGGCTATTCCAATTCCCTTGGGGACGGCAATGCTTTCGTAGGATTTAAAGCGGGTGAATACCTTACCCAAGGCTATTTTAATGTAGCGGTTGGCGCCTATGCCCTGCAAAAAGCCTCTACGGGCAATTCAAATATTGCGATTGGGGCATTCTCTGGCACTACCGCCACAGGGGATGGTAATC
>Ga0209230_10000333_pt1 | contig 18458 bp, 17 predicted proteins | sample LakOntMetagenome_FD_187467 | JGI IMG/M metagenome (GOLD analysis project Ga0209230, IMG submission 187467) | Freshwater and sediment microbial communities from Lake Ontario - Sta 18 epilimnion Metagenome (SPAdes) (version 2) | ecosystem: Environmental > Aquatic > Freshwater > Lentic | place... | reverse complement strand
CAGCCATCATCGACCCAATCAGTGGCAGAGATTCTGACAAAAAGTGGTGTGCCCCCTGGGATTGCTTGGCGGATTGCCTGCGCAACTTCAACTAAGAATCTTGTTCTTCCCTCAAAATCTCCACCATATTCGTCGGCACGAGTATTAGCCAGTGGTGAGTAGAACTGGTGGAGTAAATATCCATGTGCTGCGTGAATTTCGATGACATCGAAACCAACTTCAACTGCCCGCACTGCTGCAGCTGCAAAATCGCGCACAAGAAGTTTGATCTCTAAATTGGTGAGCTCATGCGGCTCTGGATATCCATGAAATGCAATCGGCGATGGCGATACTGCCTGCCATCCGCCTTCACTCGCACTGGCTATTCGGTGATCTGAATCTGGAAGCATTGTTGAAGCTTTGCGACCTGCATGGGCTAATTGAATTCCCATCTTCACGCCATATTGATGAGCAAAATCAATCATCGGTCTAAATGCTTCAGCATGGTCAACATCTTCAATTGAAGGGCATCCAATAGAGATTCGCCCCTCTGGAACTACACCGGTTGCTTCAACCATAATCATTCCAACGCCACCGGTTGCAAAAGAACCTAAATGAACCTGATGCCACTCGCCGACAAAGCCATCAGTTGCTGAGTATTGGCACATCGGTGAGACCCAGACACGGTTTTGAAATGTGACCGAACGCAGTGTCAGCGGATCAAAGAGTGTGTTCATGGAAGGTTGCGAGCAATGACAATGCGCTGAATCTGATTTGTGCCTTCATAGATCTGGGTTAGCTTTGAATCACGCATCATTCGCTCGACCGGATAGTCGCTGACATATCCATATCCACCAAGTATCTGAACTGCATCAGTTGTCACCTTCATCGCGACATCGGTGGCAAGCGTCTTGCAGGCAGCTGAGAAGAACTTCAGATCTGCATCATTACGCTCTGACTTAGCAGCTGCGGCGTAAGTTAATTGACGAGCAGATTCGATAGCGATTGCCATATCTGCCAACATAAATTGAATTCCTTGGAAGTCGAAGATTTCTTTTCCAAATTGCTTACGTTCATGGGAATACTTCTTCGCTGCATCAAATGCACCTTGTGCCAGACCGAGAGCCTGTGCCGCAATCGTAATTCGTGTGTGATCCAAGGTATCCATCGCAAGTGCAAAGCCCTTACCGATTTCAGAGATACGGCGGTCATCGCCAATAGTTACATTGTCGAAGTAAACCTCACGGGTTGGTGAACCACGGAAACCCATCTTCTTCTCTGGTGCACCAAATGAAATACCTGGATCGCTCTTCTCTACAACGAATGCAGTGATGCCCTTTGAACCAAGTGCTGGATCGGTCTGTGCAATAACAGTGTAGAACTCTGAGACGCCAGCATTTGAAATCCACTTCTTGCTGCCATTGATAACCCAGTTATCTCCGACCCGCTCTGCTTTGGTCTTTAGCGCTGCCGCATCTGAACCAGCTTCGGATTCAGAGAGGCAGTATGAGAAACCTTTTCCCTTTGCGAGCTGAGGGAGCCACTTGTTCTTCTGCTCTGCACTTCCGCCGAGAATAAGTGGGAATGATCCAAGTTTATTTACTGCAGGAATAAGTGATGCTGAACCGCAGACGCGAGCAATCTCTTCGATGATGATAACGACCGCAAGAGCATCAGCTCCATCGCCACCATTTTCAGTTGGTACGTGAGCTGCAAAGAGGCTGCTCTTTAAAAGTGCATCATGGGCTTCCTGCGGATAACGATGATCCTCATCTACTGCATGAGCAAATGGTGCGATCTCTTTCTCAGCAAGTGCGCGAACAGAATCGCGGAGATCTTTGTACTCCTGCGGTAGAGCAAAAACATCCTTGAGCGTCATTTCTTCTCCTTGTTGAGATCGCGCTGTTGAAGTGTATTGAGGTAGGCGTTGTACTGCGCAAGTTCATCGGGTTCGCCCATGGCGGCTAAGCGAGCTTCGTTTCGGTCAATACGCACCGTCTCACGCGTATCCTCGCGATTCCAGAGGATAAAGGTCGCTATCAGCGCAAGAATGATTGGAACCTCGCCCATTGCCCAACCCACGCTTCCGCCTGAATTCTGGTCAGCCAACAGGTCGCTTATCCAAGGGGTTCTCAGAGATCCGTAATATCCGCCATCAATCAAAGTAGTAGTCGACATCAGTGCTATTGAGAAGAAAGCGTGAAGGCTCATTGCACCGAAGAGAATTACGATGCGAACAATGTGTGGGTACTTACGCGGACTTGGATCAATTCCAATAATGACATTGAAGAATAAGAAGCCAGCGAGAATAAAGTGGATATTCATCAAGATATGACCGGCGTGATTCTGCATCAGCAGACCAAATAAATCTGTGAAGTAAAGAACAAAGAGCGATCCATCAAAGAGAGCTAGCGCAGTTATTGGGTTTGTGAGTATCACTGAATACTTTGAATGAAGAACAGTAAGAACGAAGGCGCGAACACCGCGCTCTTTGCCATCACGACTCTGTGGCAATGTGCGCAAAGCCAAAGTAATAGGAGCACCAAGAACTAGGCCAATCGGTGCAATCATTCCCAACAACATATGCGCAACCATGTGATACTCGAAAGAGAAGACCGCGTAAACACCAAGTCCCCCAGAAGTTGCAAAATCAATGAGCGCGATTCCGGTTGCAAATGCAATTGTGCGCCCGACCGGCCAAGAATCGCCACGGGACTTCAGTACTGAGACTCCCTTGATGTAGAGCGCAACTGCGGTAATCAATAGCGCAATCATCAACGCATCTGGGTTATAGAGTTTTAAAATATTTATCAAAGATGGAGGTGGTGGAGTTTTTTGACCCGCCAATAACTCAGCCGCAGTCAGCTTTGTGACATCGCCAATTGGTGGCTGTATCTGTGAGAGCCAACTTCCCATAAAGACTACTGATGCCATCACCATCGCTTCGACACTGATGAGGCGAATTAATTCTTGCAGACGTAGCTGATCACGTGATTCGAGCGCCTTGCGGTTGGCGTAACCCATTGCCAAGAGAGCAACTGTGAGGACGACCTTTGCAATCACGACGTAGGAATACTGAGTTCCCCAAGCGCTTTTATCGTTGAGTCGAGTCCAACTTGTTGCAACTCCGCTGACTACAACTGCGATTGCCGCCCAGAGCGCGACCTGCGAGAAGCGATAAAGCGCAGAGGTGCGCTCTTCAATTGGAATATAGAGAACTCCGAAGAGCCCGCCCACCCAGAGCGATAGCGCAATTACGTGAGTAACAAGTGCCCCAATGGCGAGTGCATGTGAACCGCTCGCTGCTGCATGGCTTTGAAAAATCGGTGCGACGAGAGAGGCAAGTGCAATCGCCATCAGAATCACTAGCGGGAGTGAACGCCTGAAGAACGGTAGAGCGATTGCCACAAATGCCAGGCCAATCACCTGAATAAACATCGCCTGGCCAAGATCAGTCTGAGTTAAATATGAGTTAAGCGTTGTTCCATCAAAAGCATCTACAAATGGAACGTTGAGAATCTGAGAAACTTTGAAAATCACACCTAAGAACGCGGATAGAAACCAGAGAGAGGCAAGCAGGGTTGCGCTCTTCTTTATCTTCAGCCCATGTGCAGTTAGCGCTCCATCATTATTGGTAACAAAGATCGAAGCAGCAAGCAGTGTTCCGATAGTTGCGAAGGCGAGTAGATAGAACGCGCTCTGATTAAGAATCATCTCTCGCTATACAACTTTCGAGCATATCGAGCGAGCGCAACGGTAACTACAAGAGCTGCGAGCAAAAGTCCGAGAACAAATATTGTTGTTCCAGCATTATTGCCAGATGGTGTCGGAGTTTGTGTTGGTTCTGGCGCAACTGTTGCAACAACTGTTGGCTCTGCAAAGTTAAAGGTGAATGAACCGGTCAGTGGCACATCATTTTCGGCAAGCAGCGTGTAAGTAACTGTGTAAATTCCGGATCGAACAAAATTCTTGAGTCCAACGACTGCTTCGCTACCAACGATTGTAAGAGTTCCATCATCAACGCGAATTCCAGATGGATCTGTGACGACTACATCATTGCCAGTATCCATCAAGGGAAGCTCGGCGGTAATTGTTACCGCGCTAGGAGCCGCTTCGAGAGATTGACCTGCGGTTGGGGTAGATGAGACGAGAGTATTTGCATTTGCAGCAGGCGAGATAAGCAGTGCCAGTACAGCAAGTACTGTGCTCAGTACCTTCTTCATAAATCCCCCTAGTTGCTCTGATTTGAGGCTTTGATTTGAGGCGTTGATTCGCGCCTATCGTCTCACTTCTTTAGACTATGGCACCAGTCGAAGAGCGATAAATCACAGAGGGAAGGTCACATCTGATGCCTACATATCAATATGCATGCAGCGCCTGCGGCCATGCCTTTGAGATTGTTCAATCCTTTAGCGACAATGCCCTCACTGAATGCCCTGAATGCAAGGGCGAGGTTAAGAAGGTCTACAGCAATGTGGGAGTCGTCTTTAAAGGCTCTGGTTTCTATAAGACAGATTCAGCTCCAAAGCCTGCTTCTGCAGATTGACCCAATGGCTCTCGGCCATCTGAATGTGAAGGCTTAGCCCTCGTGATGAGGTGGGCGGTCACCCTTAATTTCGGCTTCACGGCGATCTAATTCGGCTTGATCCTCACGAGGGTCGCGTTCATCATCAGTTGTATTCGGAATGATATTGCTCATACTTTTCACATTCCTCAGCGCTAGATAATTGAAACTTGAAAATACCGGGATACACCAGTTCTTCTCAAACTGAAGAACCATTGCCGTTACTCCATAATAGACCCATGTTCGAAAAACTTGGCCACTTCGCCGTCCGCCGCAAGAAAATCGCAGTAATTACCTTCATCATCTCTATCCTCGTCGCAGGTGGAGTTGGCGCTCAGGTATTTAACCGCCTTGATTCCGGCGGGTATTCGATTGCCTCAAGTGATTCATACAAGGTCTACGAGTACATCAGCGAGACGCTCAACGAATCAGATCCTGCCATTGTTGTCATGGTTGATGCGGGAACAAGTGTTGACGACCCAACTGTTGCTGCACGTGCGCTTGCGCTTGAGAAGAAGATGAGCGCTGAAGAAGGAATCTCTAAGACGCTCTCATACTGGTCTGCTGGAGGCGCACCATCACTGAAGTCGAGCGATGGAAATGCCGCATACATTCTTATCTACAGCGACGATGAAGCCTTTAGTCCAAAGAGCCAAGAGTTGGGCAAGATTTTTCAAGAGAGCTACGATGGCAAAGTTGATGGCTTCGATCTCTATGCCGGCGGCTTCGGTGTCATCGGACATGCAATCACAGAGAAAATCAGTAAGGATCTCAAGCTCTCTGAATCAATTTCGATTCCTTTAACATTTATCTTGCTCGCCTTTGTCTTTGGTGCACTTGCTGCGTCGGCGATGCCGTTGATTGTGGGCGTTGCGGCAATTCTCGGAGCATTCTTTATTCTCTATCTCCTGACTCTTTTTACCGATGTCAGCGTCTATGCCCTCAATCTCGTAACAGGTATGGGCCTTGGACTTGGTATCGATTACGCCTTACTTATGGTCAATCGATTCCGAGAAGAGCTCCATCACGGAAAGAGCGTAGAAGAATCCATCGTTACGATGATGGCAACTGCAGGTAAGACCGTCTTTTACTCAGGTTTAACAGTCCTTGTGACGCTCATGTCATTAATCTTCTTCCCGCTTCCATTCCTTAAATCATTTGGTTATGCCGGAGTCTCAGTTGTTGCACTTGCAGTTGTCGGTGCGCTCTGTGGACTTCCACCAATCCTTGCTCTTGTTGGTGCAAAGATTGATAAGGGTGTTATTCGTCGTAGCGCGATTACTCCGAAAGAAGATGGCCGCTGGGCACAGACTGCGCGTTTTGTGATGCGTCGCCCAATTTCAGTAACACTTCTTTCATTAATTATTCTCGGAGTTCTAGCTGCGCCACTTGCTGGTGCAAAGTTCTCACAGACTGATTCGCGCACTCTTCCTGCATCTAACCCAGCTGCGATTGCAACTGCGGTTCAGGCAGAGCGATTCCCCGGTCAGACAGGTAATCCAATTGAAATCATTATTTCTGGCGGAGTCGCAAAGAGCGATGAGGTAAACACTTACCTCGCAGCTGTTGCAAAGGTTGAGGGAGTCGTTCTCGTTAATCCAGCTCGTGCATATGGAGAAGATCTACGTGTGACAGCTATTCACTCAATGTTGCCGAGATCTCCAGAAGCTCAGAAGTTGATTCATGACCTACGTGATCTCACTGAACCAGCCGGCACCCTAATCGGTGGCGTTGCTGCCGATTACACAGATTCTCAGGATGGAATCGCATCAACGCTGCCACTGGCATTTGGTTGGATTGCAATCAGTGTGTTGATTCTGCTCTTCCTCTTTACTGGATCAATCATCTTGCCGATTAAGGCAATCATCCTCAACGTGCTCTCACTTGCCGCAACCATGGGCGTACTTACCTGGGTATTTATCGATGGCCATCTCAAGTGGCTGGTGGGTGACTTCACCGTCACCGGAGCACTTGATACCTCGATTGTTATCTTGATCGCAGTAGTGGTCTTCGGCCTCTCAATGGATTACGAGGTCTTCTTGCTCTCCCGTATTCGCGAAGAGCACGATGCCGGTAAATCAAATGAAGATGCGGTAGCTATTGGTCTTCAGCGCTCTGCTCGAATCATCACAGCGGCCGCTGTTTTGCTTGCAGTGGTCTTCGCATCATTTGTGCTCAGCGGTGTTACATCAATCAAATCAATGGGATTCGGCGTTGCACTTGCCGTGATTCTTGATGCAACGATTGTTCGTGGCCTCTTGGTTCCTGCTTTGATGCGACTCTTTGGTGAGCGCAACTGGTGGGCGCCAGCCAGCATGCAGCGATTTACCATTAAGCATTAAGTCCCTAGAATTACCCCATGGATTTAATCGCTTCCCTGCAATGTGCTGATCAGCCTGGCATCGTTCATGCCATGACCAGTGCTGTATTAGCGGCAGAGGGCAACATCATTGAGAATCAGCAATTTACCGACCACTCAACAAATACATTTGTGATGCGTACTCGATTTGAATCCGCACAATCTCTCGAGCAGGCAGCTGCGGTTCTGCAAGCAGGTCTTGCGCAATTTAGCCCATCACTGCATATTCGCCCGACGAGCCAGAAACCTCGCGCCTTGGTACTCGTCACCAAAGAGAGCCATTGCCTACGTGATCTGCTCTACTTACTCGAACTCAATGAGATGCCCGTTGAGATTCCACTTGTTATCTCTAACCGTGAAGAGTTAAGAAGCCTCGTTGAATCCCATGGAATTCCCTTTTTGTATCTGCCCATCGATACATCTAATAAGCAAACGCAAGAGCAGTTGATGTTGGCAAAAATCGCAGAGCTCAAGATTGATTTCGTAGTTCTCGCTCGCTATATGCAGATTCTCTCATCCAGTTTCTGCGCAGCCCTACCCGGCAAAATCATCAACATTCACCACTCATTCTTGCCCGGTTTTAAAGGTGCAAAGCCTTACCACCAGGCACATGATCGCGGTGTAAAAATTATTGGCGCAACTGCTCACTTTGTTACCGCAGATCTTGATGAAGGTCCCATCATCGAACAAGATGTCGCTCATGTCGGCCACACCGCAACGCCAGAGCAGCTCATCTCAATTGGGCGCGATATCGAGCGGCGCGTACTTTCTCGCGCTGTTCAACTCTATGCCGAAAATCGTATCTTTATCGTTGGCCATCGCACCGTGGTCTTTGCCTAAGGTGGCCTAAAAATGCTCGGTGGAATCAATAATGCGCTCTTCTTTCAGAGCATCGCCGGTTACTTCGTTGTCGGTCTTATTCTGATTCCTATTTTGAAATGGGCATTTCCGACCAATAAGGCAATCAAGGCCGAGCGCGCTGAAATTAGAGCAATGCGGAAAGAGATTCGAAAGATCAAAAAGAAGTAGTTTTAGATATCTCTTCTGCTCTTATTCAATGGGCCTTTGAAGAGAGCAAAACTCAGTAAGGCACTGACAACTGAAGCAAAGATAACCGCAACAATCGCAAGATCTTGAAGTGACTCTTCCTTGAAGGCTAGCTTGGCGATAAATATTGAGACGGTGAAGCCAATACCAGCAGCACTTCCTGTTGCAACTAAATCTAACTTGCCATTCTGTTCTGGGCTCTCTGCAACTTTTATCTTTGTAAATATCTTGGTGAAGGCAAATATTCCTAGCGGCTTACCGATAACAAGGGCTACAAAGATTGCAATCGCAATCGATGATGTTGCTGCGCTCTTTATTGAATTGATTGAGATTTCTACCCCGGTATTGGCGATAGCAAAGATTGGTATTACCAGGAAGCTGGACCAAGGATGAAGCCTCTCTTCCAGCGCCTCGGATTGTGGAAGTGCAAAGCCAAGAAGTACGCCGGTGAGCGTTGGATGGATGCCGGCGCGATAGAACGAATACCAAAGAAGGAAGGCCAAGAGCACCGTGATAAATCGGTTACTGAAGCCCTTCTTGTAAGAGATAAGAATGTATATAAATGTGATTAAGCCAGTGGCTAACCAGTTAAGTGCAAGATCGTCAGCGTAAAAGAAGGCGATGATTGCAATCGCTCCGATATCGTCGATTACGGCAAGTGCTAATAAGAAAGTCTTCATAGCAAAGGAGACTCTGCTGCCCATCAACGCCAGTACTCCAACTGCGAGTGCAATATCAGTTGCTACCGGAATGGCCCAACCATGACGTGCTTCTTTGCCAGCGATTGCTAGATAGATAATTGCAGGCATGGCCATTCCACCAAGAGCTGCTACAAATGGTGCGGCTGCTTTCTTAAATGAAGACAAATGACCTGAGATCACCTCTCTTTTGATTTCCATACCGACAACAAAGAAGAAGAGCGACATTAATAGATAGTTGATTACCTTGGTAACAGTTAAAGAGAGATAAAAGTGAGAAAGGTCAATTGTGAATCCCTTTGAGAGGATTGAGTTATAGAGATCAGCGGTAGGGGCGTTAGCCAAGATCAAGCCCAGAGCTGCGCCTGCGATGAGCAATATCCCTGATGAAGATTCCTCTTTGAGGAACTTCCGGATAGTTGAAGTTGGCGCCATGTGAGAAGCGTATCCCCAGTCCATTAATCTCTCGCACTTATTAACTTGGTGCTAATGTCACAAGCGATGGTTCGAGGCGTTCGAGCAAGTAGCTCATTGAAAGGCGATCGCAGATAGTCATTAGGAAATGTCATGACAGATGAAAAAGGCCACGGGCGAAAAAATTTCAGAAGCTGCCGTGGTTTTCATAAATCTGATGTGTCCTAGGCGGGAGTTGAACCTGCGACCTACCGCTTAGGAGGCGGTTGCTCTATCCACTGAGCTACTAGGACTTATGACATCGAACCTGCTGATGTGCTTGGCAAAGGTTATCGGTATAGGTAACCTTCCCATGAATCCACTCGGGATTCATCGCTACATCAAACGAAAGGCCATTCCCATGAGAGCGCTCGTTATCGGCGCAGGCGGAGTTGGCAGTGCAATCGCAAATATCGCATCTCGTAAGCCATTTATCACTGAATTAGTGATTGCAGATTACGACCTTGCTCGCGCGCAGGCTGTCACTTCAAAGATCCAAGACCCACGATTTACATCAATGGGGGTGGATGCCGGCGATCTGGTGGCGCTTGAAGGCTTGATTCTTCAGCTCAATCCTGATGTAGTGGTCAACGCAGTTGACCCACGTTTTGTCATGAATATCTTTAACGCCGCAAAGAACACTGGTGTTAATTACATTGATATGGCGATGTCTCTATCTACTGCACATCCAACCGATCCATTTAACAAGGTTGGGGTGATGTTGGGCGATGAACAATTCGCGCAACACGATGCGTGGGAGAAGAGTGGTAAGTACGCACTCGTAGGCATGGGTATTGAACCTGGCATGAGCGATGTTTTTGCTCGCTATGGCCAGGATTACCTCTTTAGCGAGATCGATGCCGTAACAATTCTTGACGGTTCAAACTTGGCTGTTGAAGGATATGAATTCGCTCCATCATTTTCTATCTGGACAACTATTGAGGAGTGTCTCAATCCCCCGCTCATTTGGGAGAACGGTGCATTCCATACAGCTAAACCATTTACTGGTGGAGTCACCTTTGATTTCCCTGAAGGAATCGGCCCAGTTGAATGTGTTGATGTTGAGCATGAAGAAGTTGTTCTTATCCCCAAGAAGGTAAATGCTAAGAAGGTCACCTTCAAATATGGACTTGGTAATGACTTCATTGAAAAGCTCAAGACAATTCATGCACTTGGACTTTCAAAGAAAGAGAAAGTTAATTATCGCGGCATGGAAATTGCTCCACGTGATTTCCTGGCATCACTCTTGCCGGATCCAGCCAAGATTGGTCCGCAGATGAGCGGCAAGACATGCGCTGGCGCACATATTGCAGGAAAGAATAAAGAAGGAAAGCCTTATGCCTGCTACATCTATAACGTTGTAGATAACGAGTGGTCGATGAAGAATTATGGTGATCAAGCAGTTGTCTGGCAGACCGCCATCAATCCGGTAATTGCTATGGAACTCATCGCAAATGGAACCTGGAAACCAGTAGGTGTCGTTGGTCCAGAGTGGCTAGAGCCAAAGCCGTTCCTCGATCTCATCGAAGATTACGGAAGTAGCTGGCATATTCGAGAAGAAGATCCAAAGGGGCTTGCGCTATGAAGAAGTGGGCTTTAATCACAGGAGCATCTGTCGGCATCGGAGATTGCTTTGCTCGTCTCCTTGCAAGTCAGGGCTATAACTTAATTATCAATGCGCGTAGCAAAGATAAACTTGAAGAGCGTGCTGAGTTTCTCCGTAAGACATACAACGTAGAAGTAGAAGTCTTGGCAGCAGATCTTGCGACCGAGTGCGAGAAAGTTGAGAGCTACATCGCTTCCCATGAGATTGAGGTGCTGATCAATAATGCTGGCTTTGGTCTTAACCAGTCATTCTTGGCTAGCCCTATCGAGGAAGAGCAACGCGTACTTGATGTCTTAGTCCGCGCCCCAATGCGATTGATGCATGCAGTCCTACCTCAGATGAGAAAACGAAACTCTGGTGTGGTCATCAACGTTTCATCTACTGCTGCATTTATCGCAGGTGGTCATTACAGCGCTGCAAAGTCATATCTGACAGTGATGTCTGAGTCGCTCCATACTCAAATGTTGCCGACTAATGTGAAGGTTTCCTCACTCAATCCTGGCTTTGTCCGCACAGAGTTTCATCAACGTGCTGGCATGAAGATGGGCGCTATTCCCAACTTCATGTGGCTCGATGGTGATTTCCTAGTCAAAGCAGCATGGAGTGATGCGCTGAAAGGAAAAGCGATCAGCATTCCTGGATGGCAGTACAAAGTTCTTCGCACCATCATCGCTCTCGCGCCTCGACGGACGGTACGAAAGATGGGGATGTCCCTCCGCACCAAACAGAGGTAAATTCACATACTTTTCACCGTTTGGCTGAGGAGATTCAGGGCTTCCGGTTAGTACCATTGCCACATATCAACGGAGGTTTTCCATGTTTCGTAAAGTCACGCTCTCTCTCGCAGCCGCTGTACTTGTAGCTGGCGCAGTGACTGCCGTCCCAGCTCAGGCTGCGACGAAGATCAGCAATGGCGTTGCCTGCTCAAAGGTCAATTCAACAACTAAGGTTTCCGGCTACTCATACAAGTGTGCCAAGAACACAATGGTGAAGAATTCAAAACTCACTTGGTTATCAGTCGAGTGCCTTGCAGCAATCAAGTCATACGACGCTGCAGTAAAGGCGAAGAAGGATCTCTCAAGTGTTTCAGTTCAGACTGCCGAGCTCGATAAGCAGCTCACCACCGCAACTGAGGCGCTGACTAAGACCACCGCCGCACTCGATGCTGCAAAAGAGCAGATTAATAAATCGCGGACAACTATGAATGTGACGACAAATCCTGCTGAGAAAACTGCCCTATCGGCTGCGGTATCAAAGCTTGCAAATGCAATCCTTATCTTGACTACAAGTCGTTCCAAGCTTGATTCACAGGTGAAGGACCTCATCTCAAAGAAGGCGCTTCTTGCAAGTGCTCCCGAGCAGATCAACGCAAATGTGACTGACTCTAAGGCATCAGCAAACTTGCTCTGCGCTAAGGGTTTCTAATACAGACACCTCAACCTCTTAAGTAAGTAAGGCTCTCCCTATTGATAGGCGAGGGCCTTACTTGTGTAATCGTGCAATGTTGCGAACGGTCAGATTCTCACTTCCTGGCTTAATAGCTCTCTACACTCTCTGGAACTTTCTCTCGCCGTCGCAATCTCTTACCCGAGACCTCATGCTCTATAACGCAATCTGGGTTATCGCGCTGATTGCGGTGATTTACGCACCGCTCTCTCTCGATAGCGTTGCGCGTGGAGCCCTTGCACTTGCAATCTTCTTCTGGGGTCTAGGTTCGATCGCGAGCAGCTTTGACGAACTATTGGGATCATCGCCTCGATTTACACTCGCAAGCCAACTGCTCTACACCCTCTTCTATCCATTGGTTTTGATTGCGATTCCTCGGCTATCTGCTAGCAAATCAAAACTTCGACCCATCGAGCTTTTAGATTCTTTGATATTTAGTCTCGGATTTACCTCGATTATCGCTAGCTTCCTCTTGATTTTGATTTTTCCTGGAAACTCACTCATCGCTTCCGATGATTTCTTCGCCATCTTTTATCCAGTTGGAGATCTCGCACTATTGCTTGTATCTCTGACAACGCTCTTAACTCGAGGCTTTGAACTTCAGAGAACTCTTCTCTTCTTAGGGGTTCTGATCTTTGCTGCCACTGATATCTACTACCTCTGGCTTACCCTTAACGATAGGTACCAATTTGGCTCCTTTGCCGAAGTTGGTTGGCTCATTGCAATCGCCTTGATAGCTGCAGCCACATCAATTGAGAGCCATAGTCGAGAAGTTGAGAGCTCTCCCATACATCCTGCGCTGGTGGCAATTTCAATCTTTATTAGCCCAATACTGCTTGCAATCAGCGCACTGAAGCCAGAGCTCTTTCCGATTTACATATTAATCCCGTCGATTGCTAATTTACTACTCGCCTTTATTCGTATGAGCACGGCTTTACGTGAGGCCAGGATTCTGGGCGATGAGAGAATTCTTGCCCGAACCGATGAGCTAACCGGTGTTGCCAATCGAAGAAAACTTATTGCAGAGCTCGAATCTTTCTCAAATCTTGAAGGAGCTCTATTGTTATTAGATCTCGATGGATTCAAGCCGGTAAATGACAGCTTCGGCCATGAAGTTGGCGATCTTATTCTTCGCCAGGTGGCGCAACGTTTCACGAGGGCTCTACCAAATAGCGCAATCCTGGCAAGGTTAGGTGGCGATGAGTTCGGCGTACTTATTCACGGCAGCTACGAAGAGACGTTAGAAGTAGCACATGCACTTCGTGCCAGTTTGACCTATCCATTTACGATTCAAGGTCAATCAATAATGGTTGGTGTGAGTATCGGTCATGCCCACAATGATGGAGCGGGAGATCTCTTACGACGAGCAGATAGCGCTATGTATAGAGCTAAGCAGTCGGATGTGGGGGTAGCTCAATCTTGATCTCTTTCAGTCGCTCAAGTGATTCAACTCGTTCGACTGCGTGATCCACAATGCGCTCTACATATCCATGGCTATAACCATCGAGGTATAACCACGGCTCATGAATATCGCGATCAGAGAGATGAGCTAGCTCTGGGACATACTTTCGAATATATGCACCATCTCCGCCGAATTTCTTTCCTTGCTCGATGGGATTGAAGACTCGGTAATACGGAGATGCATCGGTTCCGGTTCCGGCGGTCCACTGCCAGCCATGTGCATTTGATGCTGGGTCGTAATCAATCAGATGGTCCGCGAAGAAGCGCTCACCGAGTTGCCATTCGAGGTGGAGATCTTTTACTAAGAATGATGCGACCACCATACGAGTACGGTTATGCATCCAGCCTTCTACCAACAACTGGCGAATTGCAGCATCAACAAATGGGTAGCCGGTCTTTCCTTCGCAGAAAGCTTTAAATTGAGCGCCAGGTTTGTCATAACGCATCTCTTTAAATCGTGGCGCGTAATACTCGGTATCGGTATGGGGATTATGAAAGAGAACATCGGCGTAAAACTCGCGCCAGGCAATCTCTTTTCGATAAGTATCGTGAGCCTTACTCTCTCCAAGGTTTGCCAGCAGCGTGCGAGGGTGCACCTCACCGAACTTGAGGTAGCTACTCATCTTTGAAGTACCATCAATGCCAGAGAAATTACGATTCTCGTCATAGCTATCGAGGGCGCTCTTTGTAAATTCTTTAAAGCGCTTAAGTGCTGCACTCTCACCAGCTTCGATAAGTGTTACTCCCGCCGGAGTTGGGAAATCTGGGAAGGCCCGATATTTATCTGGTGGCTTTGGTGCGTTAATCTGCTTTGGAGTTGGTGCTGGTGCTCGCCAGCCATGAATACACCAGTTCTTATAAAAGGGTGTGTAGACCTTGTAAGGGGTTCCGTCCGATGGTTTCACAACGCGTCCGGGATAGACCGCGTAAGGACTTCCCGTGCGAATAAGAGGAATTCCGGCAGCTTCCACTCGTGCATCGCGCTGCGCGCCATAACGTTCAGGCTCTGCCGAGATATGAACTTCAGTGGCTCCGTAGAGATCCATCAGTTCTTTAATTACTTCTACTTGATCGCCCTCAATAATATGTAAGCGATTTCCAAGTGATTCATCGAGTGCTCGAAGCGAGTTGCTCATATATGCAAGCAACTTGCTTCCCGCTTCTTCAATCTGTTGCTTATCTAAAATGAAGAGTGGGATTACCTCATCGCTAGCTTCAATAGCTGCGTTGAGAGCTGGGTGATCGCTGATCCGAAGATCGCGACGGAACCAGATTATTGAGCGTTTCACCTACTTGTGAAGCTGCTCCACAGTTGCATCCCAGCCGGTTACATCCTCTGGTTTGCGAGGACCTTTACCAACGTAGCGAGCAGATGGACGGATCAAGCGACCTGTGCGCTTCTGCTCGAGGATGTGTGCAGACCAACCTGCAGTACGTGCAGCGGTAAACATAGATGTAAAGAGTGGCGCTGGAACTTCTGCGAAGTCCAAAATAATTGCTGCCCAGAACTCGACGTTTGTTTCAAGAACGCGATCCGGTTGACGCTCGCGAAGCTCCTTCAACGCTGCCTGCTCTAGCGCTTCCGCAACCGCGTAACGTGGTGCGTTGAGCTCCTTTGCAGTACGACGAAGTGTGCGAGCGCGTGGATCTTCTGCGCGATAAACGCGGTGTCCGAATCCCATCAAGCGCTCCTTGCGATCAAGAAGTCCCTTTACATAGGTCTCGGCATTACCGATCTTCTCAACATCTTCAATCATTGAGAGAACGCGAGCAGGTGCACCACCGTGAAGTGGGCCTGACATTGCGCCGATTGCACCTGAGAGAGCTGCTGCAACATCTGCACCAGTTGATGCGATAACGCGTGATGTAAATGTTGATGCATTCATACCGTGCTCTGCAGCTGATACGAAGTAGGCATCGATCGCGCGAACGTGAAGTGGGTCTGGTTCTCCGCGCCAACGAATCATCATGCGCTCTACAACTGTATGTGCCTTATCAATCTCATATTCAGGAACTGGTGATGCGACGATTCCGCGAGCTGCCTGTGCCAGGTATGAAAGAACCATGACTGATGCGCGTGCAAGGTTGCTACGTGCCTCTGCATCATCGATATCAAGAAGTGGCTTAAAGCCCCAAGCTGGTGCGAGCATTGCAATCGCTGATTGAACATCAACGCGAACATCGCCTGAGTGAACAGGAAGTGGGAATGGCTCCGCGTTAGGAAGACCAGGGTTGAACTCGTCATCAACGAGAAGTCCCCAAACATTTCCAAATGAGACGCGACCAACGAGGTCTTCAATATCAACGCCGCGGTAGCGAAGGGCGCTACCTTCTTTATCAGGCTCTGCGATCTCTGATTCGAATGCAATTACGCCTTCTAGACCTGGCTTGAAATCATCGGACATTTTTAGCTCCCCGCTCGTTTCTTCAAATTCTCTGGGTAATTCTGCACCCGCCAGAGGGGTCTTGGCGACCAAACCAGCGCAAGATGCACTCGTAGCGAAAGTGAGGTTCGATACATCCATGAGTACAGAGCGCCCGGAAGAGACCACCCGCCAAGCAATCTCGGCGATGCGCCGTTCCTACGGGGTTGAGGGCATCACCGACCTCGGTGGTGACCCAATCTCGGCATTTATTACCTGGCTTCACGAGGCCGCGGCAAATGAATATATTGTCGAAGCAAATGCGATGGTTCTATCAACGCTTGGAAGCGCTGCAGATGGATCAGATGCAATCACAACTCGGACAGTGCTCTTAAAAGATATAAGCGGTGGTGGATTCACATTCTTCACAAATTACAACTCACGTAAATCGCAAGCAATTGATATCCATTCGCAGGTGACTCTCCTCTTCCCTTGGTATGCGATGGAGCGACAGGTTTCAATTAGCGGATTTGCATCGCAAATCGATCGCGCAGAATCTGAAAGCTACTTTGCAACCAGGCCTTGGTCATCGCAGATTGGTGCATGGGCATCAGCGCAATCCTCTCCACTTGCATCTCGTGAAGAGTTAGAGCAGCGTTATGAAGGCGCTTCACAGAAGTGGCCGGAAGGAACGACCGTTCCATGTCCTCCACATTGGGGCGGTTACCGCGTCCAGCCAACAAGTATCGAGTTCTGGCAGGGGCGTTACTCCCGCCTGCACGACCGTATTCGATATGAGCGCCAGAACACAGATGGCCATTGGGAGATAAATAGGTACTACCCGTAGAATTACCCCATGAGCGCAGAGATAATAATTCCAGCAGATATCAAGCCACGTGATGGACGTTTTGGTGCAGGACCTTCAAAGGTTCGCCCAGAAGCGCTTCAATCGTTAATCGCATCTGGAAACTCTGTCATCGGTACTTCGCACCGACAGAAGCCAGTCAAGAACGTTGTGAAAGAAGTTCGCGAAGGTCTCTCATCACTCTTTAACTTGCCTGAAGGATATGAAGTCATCCTCGGCAACGGTGGATCAACAGCATTCTGGGATATCGCGACATCTGGTCTCATTGAAAATCGTTCACAGCACTTAGTTTTCGGTGAGTTCTCATCAAAGTTTGCAGCAGCCGCTAAGGAGGCTCCATTCCTTGGTGAGCCAACAGTTATTAAGTCAGAGCCTGGCACCCATCCGCTGCCCGTTGCAGAAGATGGCATCGATGTTTATGCACTTACTCATAACGAAACTTCTACTGGCGTGGCGATGCCAATTAAGCGCCCAGCTGGCACAGATGGAGCGCTCGTCTTGGTAGATGCAACATCTGCTGCTGGTGGATTGCATGTAGATGCAAAAGAGTTTGATGCCTATTACTTTGCACCACAGAAGTCATTTGCATCAGATGGTGGCCTCTGGCTGTCATTGATGAGCCCTGCTGCAATCGAACGCGCAGAGAAGATCAAGTCATCAGGCCGCTGGATTCCTGCATTCTTCGATCTTGGAATCGCAATCGAGAATTCACGACTTGATCAGACATACAACACCCCTGCACTCATCACCTTGATGCTCCTTGCAGATCAGGTTAAGTGGATGAATGAGAATGGTGGACTTAAGTTCACAACAGATCGCACCGCTGATTCTGCTTCACGTCTCTATGGTTGGGCTGAGAAGACCAGCTACACCACACCATTTGTTGTAAACCCAGCAGAGCGTTCACATGTCATCGGAACAATTAACTTTGACGATGCAATAGATGCAACCAAGGTTGCTGCGGCGCTACGTGCAAACGGAATCGTTGACACCGAGCCATATCGCAAGCTTGGTAAGAATCAGCTACGTATTGCAATGTTCCCTGCAATTGATCCATCAGATATCGATGCTCTCACAGCATCTATTGATTACGTCGTCAGCCAGCTTTCGTAATGCCAGCAAGGATTAAGCGCGACAGCTTCTTCTGGACTGTCGCACTTCAGACTGTTGTCGTTAACTTCTTTCTAGGCGGCTTTGGCCCTGCTCAGCCATTACTTCGCGCAGATCAGGGCACAACGCTCACTATTGCTGGACTTCATGGCACAGCGATGGGTCTTGCATCAATCGCTGCTGGATTAAGTAACCCATGGATTTCACATAAGTTCGGTCGCGCAAATGCAGGTTGGATTGGCTTGACCATCTTTATCGCAGGAGTCATCTCAATCTCTTTCTTGCAACCAGTTCCGCTGACGATTCTTGCGGCTGCAGTGACGGGATTTGGAACATCAACTGTTATCAATTCTTTTGTGACAGCGTTAACGGGTCATTACGGTGCAATGGCGCCGATTGCCCTTGCTCAAGCAAATGGAATTGCATCGGCAGGTTATGTCTTTGGGACATTCACAATCGGATCGATTGCCCAACAAGCACCTGACTTTTGGCGCTTAGGCCTTCTTG
>Ga0209230_10000332_pt1 | contig 18465 bp, 18 predicted proteins | sample LakOntMetagenome_FD_187467 | JGI IMG/M metagenome (GOLD analysis project Ga0209230, IMG submission 187467) | Freshwater and sediment microbial communities from Lake Ontario - Sta 18 epilimnion Metagenome (SPAdes) (version 2) | ecosystem: Environmental > Aquatic > Freshwater > Lentic | place... | reverse complement strand
AAGAAGAGGGCGACTCTGCTGCCAGAACTGGAGGGTGGTGTGTTATTACGTTTGGTGCGTTGGTCATCCAGGTATTGTAATAATAAAAAACTAATCACAGAGACAACGGCTATTAAAGGATACATACCATAGCATTCGGTTAGAAAGTATTCGGAAAAAACGCACTACCTAAAAGAACGAATTCTTTGAACGTTTATGGGGTGCCTTTTTCTTACGTATTAATTCTTGAATATGAATGAGTTTCTTATTAGGGTCAGCGTCCTCTTTAATTATAGGAATATCTTCATCCTCTGTTTCATGGATAATTATATGTTTATTTTTATTTATTAATTCATCTACAGCTGGTTGAGGAGGAGGCAGCGGTAAGGTTTCAATTATATCTTCCGTGACTATCGCAACGGGGACTTCCGTGACTATCGCAACGGGGACTTCCGTGACTATCGCAACGGGGACTTCCGTAGCTACATCCAATGCAATGGATTCAACCACTTCAACTTCACTTTCATTCTCACTCTGTTCTTCTATCGCAACGGGGACTTCCGTAGCTTCCGCAACGGGGACTTCCGTAGCTACCGTAGCTACCTCTTCGCTCTCGCTATCACTTTCTTCAGCCGCGCTCTCGCTCTCACTCTCGCTTTCGCTTTCACTATTACTTTGCACTTCTTCAACGCTTTCGCTTTGTTCAACTTCAGCTTCCTCTTCGCTCTCACTCTGTTCAGCCTCCGCTTCCTCTTCGCTCTCGCTTTCGCTTTGTTCATCCTCCTCTTCGGCATCGCTCTCGCTTTCGCTACTAATATCCTCCCGTAGTAATTCAGAATTGGACATTTGTTGCACCATGAGGTCAATAGGCAGTGTCTCACGGATAACGCTACGGATCTTCTGACGAAGAATGATTTCAAATTGATATAAATGATTCTGTTGTTCTACGCTCTTTGCTTGATGGTAAAATAGATAAGGACGCTTCCATAGTTCCCGCGCAACATGGATCAATAGGCGGTGATAGAAGGTTTCAGGAGCAGGCACCTTAATTTGAATTTTATTACGATTTTCCTGCGGTAATCCGATCAGCACCATCTTTACTGATAATACATAGATCGTCTTCAAGAGTTCTGGGAAATAGTGGCACTTGGAAGAATCAATCAAGTCTTTGTAGCTACTTTCAACCTTTAACTGGTTCCACTCTGGAATCTTAGCGACTTCTTTCTGAAATGTTTTTAAAATACCCTTGGAAACAGCTTCCTTTGTTCCCACCAATCCTTGATACAGTGTTTTATAATGACGGTAGAGAGGCTCGTATATAGTATCAAACATATGATCCATATATTCCTCTTTTTGTTCGCGAATCAGCTTAATGGATTTAGACATTTCTTGATTTCCAACTAGGTAATAAAAAAGCGCGAATAAACGAACCCGGTCATAAACATCCTGTAAATGCACATGTAAATAAAGCTTGTAGAATTGCGAAAATCATCATAATCATAATGATACGCCCCCAATCTCGCTTGGTAGGCATCTTTATTTTAACACCAGGCATATCCATAGTTCGCCCAATACTGTAATGAATCAGATTTTCAAATAAATTTAATACAACAAATACGAGAAAGGAAGCCAGAAATACATGACCAGGTAGAACATCTAGATAGGCTTTATAATGCAATAAATAATTAAACATCTTTTCCTTTACATATGCATGATATTTTTACATTGCTATAGAGTAAAATGGCTGCTGTCGCCACCCATCCAATCTTAATGAAAATGTCTTTTTATGTAACCTATGTATTTCTAATTACCACGGGTTCAGTGACATTCATTGAAGCTCTCTCTAACAAGATTCCAGAACTTCGCCATATTATGAATATAGAAACAGTCATCTCTATCATCGCAGGGTTCTTTTATTCACAATTTGTTGCTCGTCTCAATGAAAAGCCAAATTACTCTCAAATGCTGCAAACACGCTACTTAGATTGGTCTATTACGACGCCCTTTATGTTATTATCTCTATGTCTTGCCCTCGGATATAATATTAAAAAGAAACTCACCCTACCAGTGCTCTTATCCATCATCGCTATGAACTATGGAATGCTCCTACTGGGCTATCTGGGCGAACACAATAAAATAGATAAACGTCTCGCATTGGTGCTCAGTTTCGCATGCTTTATCGCGATGTATGCCATTATTTATATGGTCTTCGTGCATGGCTATTCCAACCTGACTAACCTGGTCATCTTTAGCATCTTTGTCACAGTATGGTCCATCTATGGATTCGTTTATTATGCAAAGGACGAAACCAAGAACATTACCTATAACATATTGGATCTATTCGCCAAATGCTTTACGGGTATTTTCTTCTGGATGTATTTCACTAAGATTGTCACCATATAAACCTTTCTTTTTATTATTCATTATAGATAAATGTTAAACAAAAACTACGTTCAATCGTTAAAGAATGCCAAGGAATATCCTCATCCAATACGTTTGGGATATGTCTCCAAAAGCTTAAAAGGTATATATATCCAGAATGGTCCCGGAGAATTTGACCGTTGGGGCATTATGACTCACCCATTTGATGGCGATGGTTATATACGTAAAATAGAATTTATAGATGGTGCAGCCTACTTTCAGGGTCGCTACATACAAACCTGGCAAAGGCAAGTGGAGCGCTTCTTTCATCAAAGGCTCTTTACAGGTGCATTTGGTTCTGCCCCCAAATACTGTTTGCTAAAGAATCCGGTCAATACCAATGTTGTGTTTTTAGAAGAAGCCACTCAGACAATTGCTGCTTCCAGTGAAATGGGTAAAACTTATCTTTTAGATGTAGCTACATTAGAAACCCTTGGTACCCATACAACCAGTATATCTGCCCATACCCACAATAGAATCTCTGTAGAACGGCATTATCCGGCGACTGGTAGCACCCAGTTAATCTTTAGCGATATAGATGCCGTTGTAAGTAGCGTTGTGCAACTGGAGATACCACACTTTATATATTTTCATGATTTTATAGTAACACCAGACTACTTTCTATTCTTTGACCACGGACTAGCCATGGATTTATCCCAAGGGTATCTCAATGGATGGGTCAATGGCATTGAATTTAAACAGCAAGCATCGGTCCTCTATTTGGTCAATCGTCTTTCAGGCGTCTATCAACCAATACCCTTACCAGAAGTGATTGGGTTCTCCTATCATTTTATATGTGGGAAACAAAAACAAAACCAAGAGGGTGTGATTGATGTAGAAATCTATTATATTTTATACCCTAAATTCTTTACCACTCCCAGTGAAGAATGCCAAGGGCAGATTTATAAAACCACCATCGTAGTAAGCACGGAGACGGAGGGAGTGCTACATACCGATACGGAGTGTGTGCATACAGCCTGGGTAGAAATGCCTATTTATGATCCAAAGACGGAAGAGTGCTTTGTCATTTTACCAAAATACTCAGGGCTCGGGGTTTTCCATACAGTTACCCACGAAATGCGTTATTACTCTAGCCCAGGTAAAATCTTTAACGAACCCTTTTACGATGAAAACTTCGTCATGTCTCTGGTATATGATAGTGTCACTCAAATGAATTATCTCTATATTTTTGATAGACATTCTAACTTTCAAGAACCGAAGACCATTCTCAATATGCCTTTAAGTATCCCGATGGGCTTGCATGGGTGTTATCGGCAGGGCGGCGCTGCCTAGATAGGATTGACACTGAGGTTATAAGGGTTGTTACGTAGATTGGTCATGAGGGAAGGATCCAGGCGATTGGTTTGTTCCACCAGGCAAGCACCTTGAGGCGTCTTGGTAACTTCACATTGTTCAATAGGTTTGACCGATGGTTGATACACCTTCGTGATATTGTTATTTTCACGAGACGTCATGTAATCGCTGTTAATCTTCTTCACTTCCATATCCACAGCATCCTTTGTCAGACCCGTGTAAGCGCCACCTGCACCAGGTGTGTTGCCACTCTTAATGTTCATCATTTCACGTGTCCCGTCAATTTCCGCATTGTAGTCCGCATCGTAAGACATCGGGTTTTTATGCGCACCAGAACCAGCATGGCCATAATGGTCATTGTCACTTACATATTGTTTTTGTGTATCATAGACTTGCACTTCTATGTGAGAATAGGCACCCTTGCGTCCTGTCACATCTCCACCCACATAACCATGTTGATTATTGTTATCAGATACAGTTTGGCGATTGGTTGTGCGTGCCACCACTTCCGGATCATAGACAAATGCTTTATATACATGCGCATTGACATTACGTGTGGTTTCAAAGCTCTCTAATGTTTGACGATTGGTGGTGCGCGCCTCATCTTCGCTTTGCACAGGGACACCATCCGGACCTTTCGCGTTTAAGATGGTCGCATCATGGATAGTGGTCTCCTTAATGGTGGTGCGCATAGCATGGGTAATCGGGTCATAGGTGGTCGGCTTTGAAGGTATTTGAGCATGCATATTACCAAACGTCCGAGGTGCATCCACAAAGTATTCTTTGGGGGTTCTTTTGAGAATATCCGTGAAAGGTGCCACCACTGCTTTCACAATAGAGGTTAAATTACTAATCACCGTGCGCTGTTGGGTAACATCGCGCTCGTTGCTATAGACGAGCACACCGGCCTTACCATAATCGTCTTCTACACCCTTACCAGGTTGTGCACCAAAAGCGGCAGCAGCTCCCTGATATTCCACGTGACCATCCACACGAGCAGTGGGCTTTACAATGAACTCTGGACGTTCGGTTTCCCGAGTGTTGGCGCCCGTGGTTTTGAGCCATTGATCTTCCGATTGTTCATAGAATGTATCGGGGCGATTCTTGGACATTGTGCCCTCTAGACCACGTGAGCCACCTGTCTGCGTTTTCTGAGGTCCTTGGAATGGCAATTCATATGTGGATTTCGGGCGGGACAGAGGACGCAATTCATCCACTGTTTTGGGGCGGGCATAATCCAATGTTCTAGCCTGTTGGAAACCACCTTCACTGTTATTGTTAAAACCCATATTCAAGCCAGGACCGACACGCACTTGTTCAATCGGGAAATCATTGTTACGTTTAATGGGCGCTTCAATGTGACTGATATAGTAATCCACGTTGTTTTTCATTCCACAAACATTGCCCATATTCGCAATCGGTTCAAAGAAGCATTCCACTTCCTGTTTATGCTTGAAACGCTCACCACGTCCCGTTGAATTTTCCAGATAGGAAGAACTGGCAAAAGGATCTATATTCTGTTTTACTTCTCCACGAAAAAAGGGTTGCATGTTATTGTGTTTAAATTGCTCCGTTGGGATGGAATCACCACTCATGGATTCCACATAGGTTTGTTTGTTCGCCTCCATGTTGAAACCCGTTGCAGCACCCTCTGGCATTAATGGCTTAAACATGTCCGCATAAGCCGGGCGCGGCACCACTCCCGTCGTTGTTGGCGTCTGAGCTTGATTCCAGGATTCTGTGCCCATCTGAAATTCCTGGTTTCTTACTTGGTTCCAATAATCTGAATCGTATAAATTTTTCATGGAAGGGATATCGTTTTGAGGCAGAGGTTGGTTCTCAATATTTTTAAACGTTTGACGCTCTTTTGATAACGTATAACCGATTCCTGACAAGGCAGCGGTTGTATATGCTTCCATACTCTATTATGAAAATAGGATAAAAAAAAGCTTCATCTAAATTTATTTGCAAGATTTCACTAGGTATTCGTATTGAACCACGATTTGACTATTACCACGCACAATGGTTTTGGGTGTATCTAGCTTGACCTTGGTAGCGGTGTAACTAAACTCCTTTTTGTCCGAACCTTGGCTCATTTCACGTAGGGTAAATTTCACCTGGCGTTTGGCGGGGTTTAGTTTCAGCAGAGCGCGACCAGCTTTGCGTGCCGCTTGAGAAGGGGCTTTGCCTGTGTAGCGACCACCTTCACCGACGTCTTTCATGTGGGAATCAGAGATAGTGAAAGTGCGGTCGGACATGTTTTCTACCTTATACGAAGATTTATTTTAATTCACATTTGTTTGACAGAGTCACAGGATCTCCAAGAAACTTGGTTGGGATTACCCGGGGCAGAAGCGCCACATGCAAGAGGAGGTGTCCATTGTTGGAATTTCTGCTCCATATTCACCTGGTTACTGGGAGGCAGAATGGGGGTCTCATCAACCAGGTCCGGGATACACGGGCGATGGTTGTCTTTAATCATGATACGGTTACTGACGAGGTAATCAAAGGGAACCACTGCTTTATCTTGGGGATCATAGCAGAGCCATTCCCAGCGGTTCCAGCCGGTGCCACGTAATGTACAGGGAGGGTTAGAGAGGCGGGTAGATTCCGTGGGAGCCATGCATTTCCGTGTGCTTTGGATGTCCTTGCCTGGCTTGGCGGCACAGACACCTTCAATGGGAGGCGTGTATTTACCGGGTAAATATTGTTCTTTGGCGCATCTGGTATTCTTGTAATTGAGTCCCTGTAATTCACTATTGACATCAATGGTGGAACCATACTCGCAAAAGCCAGGGCCCCACTGTTGCCAGCGAATAAAAGGGTCATTGGGGATATCCTGACCGCATTCCTGGCAATCACTGGAAGGTGTCGCAAGCATATACATACCAGGGCCGGTGGAACGTTTTAATTGTTCTTCATAGGAACATGAATCTTGGCGCAACGAAGCCGCGGACATTTATTCTTGTTATAACTTAATATTTATTTTTTACCTAGTTTGTATTTCAGGCGCCGACCACCTCTTTGTTGTTGAGAATAATCATAGGGTGCGGGTGCTTGTTGTTGCATCGGCGCGGGTGCTTGTGCGGGTTGTCCTTCTGCTGAGTTATTATTAAACAGCTTAGATACAAGATACAAGAGAACCAGTAAGCCTACCAATACACCGAAACCGATACCTACATATTTCAAGATTTTCAATAATTGTGTATAATCTTTCTTCGGGGTCTCTTCCACTGCAGGTGGAGCAGGTGCCGGGGCAGGAGGTGTATATTTAGGGGTTCCTTCGGGAATAGCCAGATAACCGAGGGTAGCGAGCGAGATCTTTTGCACTGTTCCGTTAATAGTGCGTTCGCAATTGCTGCCACCAGAAAGTGTCCAGCCTGTGGGGCAGGTGGTCGCTTGACATTGTTTAATATTACTGCTCTGTCCAGTTAATGTGCTGCTGATATATCCGGTTTCACATCCAGAACGGGCTTTGAAATTGTGTTGAGCCAATGTAGCGTTACAGGTATATTGAGAAAAGTTATAACCGTTATACAATGTATCCTTGCTGCATTTTAAGCTACCCGTATTATCACGATTGTAATCAAATAATCCAGTTTCCGGCGCACACAGACAGAATCCAGTGTTTGAATCTACCGGCAGATAAAAGGCAGTAGCGTCTTTTAAACAAATACTGGCAGGAATACTCATGTTATTTATCTTATAAGAATAAAATTAACGGCGGCAATGGGGATAGTTCATTGCAGGAGGCATAGGGACCGCAGGATAAGCAAACATTTGGCAGCTGGGTAAATGCAGTTTAGTGGTATCAATGGGAGCGGTCTTATCATTGATAATGAAAGGGTTTTCATCCAATGGCTTAGATTGAGATACGCTACATTTAGAGAGCAAACGGGTAATACCTTTGAGCTCACTTTCCATATCTACTAAGTTACCTTTTACTTGACTGACCGTGGGGCCGCCAAGTAGTCCCAGTCGGTGTATGCATTTATCGGGATGTTCATATATTTCGTCGTTAAGAATATAACTGAGGATAGAGGTATTACCACCTAACTCACGGGCATAACGACAATGATCGTATGTAAGACGATTGAAGCTCATATCTTTTCTACTTATTGCCGCGATTAAAAAATGGGGATACGTAAAAATAAATGGAAATTTTAATGGAGATTCGTCATGCCGTAACCGCAACGGTTCATCATCTCCTTGCGGCGGACAAAGTCCCGAGTGGGTTCGCCACCCCATGTCCAGCTGGGGACAATGTGGTTGGGGTCTTGAATGTCCTGCATGCAGCCAACCAGAGGGGTCGGGTGGTAGATCTCACGTTCCATGATGGCTTTCTTGCAAGGTATCTTAATGCCCTCATAAATAGAGTTATTCACACCTTGTTGAATGGCCAGTTCAGCACCGGGATCAGATACACCCGGTTTTAGGTTGGGGCAACCTTGAAACATACGTTCAAAGAGTTGAACCTTGCAACGATCCCGTGTTAAAGTGCTGGGGTCATTACGTATTTTGGAATCCTCGTCAATTAGGCAATCGTCCGCCACACCATAACCGACCTTTGCCCGAAGGTTCGGGTGATCGTATTGGAAGTCCGGGGAACGCACTTTGGGCGCCTCGCATGTAGAGAGCGGTAGATACTGATAGACGTTATAACCATACATCTGCTCATTTTGCGCATCTCTGGCTTCTCTCGCACAGCAATCAGTGGAAAAGTTTTTTGAATCCAAAAAGATACGTTGTTTGGACGCCGCCATAAGAATCTCTATACCTTAAAGAACATATTTATTTTAGCGCATAATTGGACGGTACATATTTTGGTGGCATTCAATGCCATTTCCTTCTTTACATGTCGCCGGCGATCCATACAACCATTTTGCATAGCCTTCTTGATCGTTAGGGATCGTCGTAGAAGGAACCGTGTAGAATTCACGTGCCCCATACCATTTTCCCCAAATATCATTGACGTCTTTAAACACGCGCTGTTTAAAGTTGCTATCTACCCGTTTCTTTACCTTTTCCAGGTCACATGCTGCGGGACGATTCGGGTTGTATTTAATATCCGCTATATTGGGATTCATGAACGGATTCTCTACCGTGGTGCGAGAACATAGTTGATTATCTACAATATCCAAGTCACGGTCTTTTAAGAAGTTTTCCGCAACGGTTCTATCTCTTTGTTCAAATTGGTAAATGACAATGGACAATATACCTGCGAAGAGTCCAATGAACAGATATTTCGCATTGGCTTGGAGTAGAGAAAGCACGATGGATAAATATAAGAAGAATCTTAGAATCGCATTGAGTTTCTCTTCCAAACTCATATCTTTCAACGGTAAAATGTGATAAAAGTTTTGGGCGTTGAATAAATTAATTAAATCTTCGTACCAGATTTTTTCAGGCATCCTCTACTAGTTCGCTTTGATTATTATTTTCTTTACTGGACTTTTCGCGGATTTTCTTCTTTAAACGTTCTGACATATTTGCCTTACGAGAAGCACTATGCATGCGCCCACTGCTGGGTCTTTTTTGGCTACTGCTACCTCCGGCGCCAGCCCCACCCATGCCACCCATCATACCCTTCATTAAGCTTTCAGGGTTCATGCCCATTTTTTGGAATTGGCTGAGCATGCTGCTGAGCCCGCCCATGTTTTTACCAATATCTCCCATTCCAGGAATCATACCTGGTAGTTTGGAAGCCAAGCCTAGCGCATCTTGTAGCAAATTCTCTTGGGATAATTCCCCAGAGGCCATTTTTGCCATCATTTTGCTGCTAACAGAGCTTACCAATTTACCAAAGCCGGAGTTCGGGTTCTGTAGCGAACTTAGAATATCCATGTTTCCAGATTGCAGGGTCTGTTGAATTTCATTGATGTCAATGTCCTGCATAATTTCTTTGGCCAGCTTGCCAAGAGAGGTGGTCTCTAGGTTTTTAAGCTCGTTTTCTAGCACACTGGAACTACGTTTGCCATGGAGCACCTTTAGCTTAATAAGCGTCTGCTTTACCCACTCGTCTTCCAATTCCGCGACTTTCTCTTCAAAGTCCTTGTTTAATAGGTGCTTTAATACCTCAACGACCGCATCCACATTAACATTCTCCCGTTTAAAAATGGTAAAGATGGTCAGATAATGATGCAGGGTATATTTATCGGTAAAGATAGAGAGAACCCATGAGAGAGGAATGCCATTGTAGATTTCAAATGTAACCCATTCCTCAGGGAAAGCGCTCGTAGGGTCTTCTAGTTTATCATAGGCATCCCAGAAGGCAGCGTCCAATACACTCACATATCCGGCATCTAACTTATCCATACTGGCATAGTTCTTTTTCATCGCCCGCAGGATATCTCTTGCCGGCTTACTGGTGTCTTTTTGCTCCTTGGCATAGTTCTTTATCTTCTTTAACAGATCAATGTAATACTGGTTAAACACGTACACTCGTTGGTCGTTCATAAAAATAAGTTTGCGTAATTCTTTAAATGGATAATGGGTGGGGCGCGCTTTAAGAGCCATAACGTTCGCTTAAATTCAGGAGCACCTTAAAGTATCTCCAAATAACCATTTTGTTCTCATCATTCAGCTCTAGCCAACAGCTTTTTAGTTTAGATACCACATCTAGCACACTATTGTAATCACTAAATTCTTGGAAATCTTTTTCTAGAAAGAAACTTTCGTCTTGGGTTTTAATCTTTTTAGCATAGCGCATTGTTACTTGGTCATAGAATAAGCTACTCACAATAGTCTGATCCGATGCCAGATACGCTTCCAGTCCAAACTTATACATGCGAAGCTGAGAATCTGTTGGAAATACCTTCACCAGATCATTAATCATCTCGCAGAATACATCATTGAATTTACTTAGATAATCCATTATGGTATAAACTTTAAGGAGGCTATAGATGTTGGAGATAGCGCTTAAGTGTTTAAGTAATTTTGATTTTAACTACAAAGATATTACTTTAATCATAGGATGTTCTATATGAATTTCATTATTGAAACAACCTCCGTGTAGAATGAGTAAGGATGGAACAGATGTGTTTAAAATTTCTTTCATCGCAATACATTTTAGATTATAGCCATAAAAATATTTATCGATTTTATCTGGTGAATTATCCACTAGAAAATTAATCTTTGAATAGTCAAGACCATAATAGCATAAATATAAACTATGGGCAGAAGAAGGCCATAAATAAATAGTGTGAGTTGGTGAATAATCACATAATAACGTATTTATATATGCGACTTTCTCCATTATGGTATCCATATATCTCGGAATATATAACTCCGATTCTTTTTGAATTGGATGATAGTTAGAATTAGAAAGAATCTCACCTGTATATTCAAATGCAAACATTACAGAATGGTTTAAATATAAATATACTTCATTACAGCAATAGCCATACATTTGAAAAATATCTTTGATAAAATTATTTTCAACGTAAAATGTATGTTCAATATTTAATGTATTGCAAAAACTTTCTTTTTGTATAGAATTTTCAAAATCAGGGAGACATAGGTATATGTATTTAATCTTATTTTTTAAAGCCATTTTAATAAAATCAATTGGGCGATATAAATGTTCAAATACATGGGAGGTCACTAAGGTATTGGCAGATAGCTCATGTATATTTTCTATATCTTCTATAAATTGCGGCAGAACAATGCGTCCTTCTGTTTTACCGCAATAATAAGGGTCTATGATATAATAAGGAATATATTGGTGTTTGTTTAAGATCAACTCAGACAAATCTCCATTCCCTGCACCAATCTCAATAATTCCTGTAATTTTGTGATTTTTACAAATGAATTCAGTATAAGTTTCCTTCATGACTTGATGAATTTTACCAACTGGATTTACGTGTCTGCCATATACTTGATTTAAGTCTCCCAAGTATTTGGTTTGATACGTTTTACAGAGAGCACATTTAAGAATATTAAACGGGATCCAAATGGCATCCGATGCTTCATTCATCATATTATAACTAATAGGCACAGAAAGGTCTTCTTCAAAAAATAAATCCAGACCATTGTGATTGCAAAAACAACAGTGATTACGAATGGTATAATAAGGCATTTATTATATAATATAAGGAGCTCGTTTTCCTTTATGTGGATTTTAACTACTGAGAGAGGTGGGCGGCATGCTAGAGGTATTCATATAATTTTGAATATCAAGGGCTCTATCGGCTTGCAGCTTGGATAAATCCGGAGCGGACCGTCCATTGCTCTTTTCGCTTTCTGTTTGAGCAATCATCTCACCGGTGAGAATTTCGTTGCGGTCTTCCAAGTTTGCCCAATTGTATTGTTTGTGCGGATCCGCATTCGGGTGCTCGTCCTCCTCAATAAATGAAAAGAGATCGCTGGAGATATTGTTTTTAAATCCAAAGGCAGATGGCTCACCATCGCCCGCGGATTGCTGCTGTTGTGCGGCGCCGCCACCGGCACCCCCTTCCGTCTTAGGTGCAGCCATTTTATCCAGATTAAATATGAGGCCTTTGTTTGGTAACAAAAGATAGTCAAAGAGCTTTTTATCTGTCAGCACATCCTTCTGCGGCATGATCATCAAACTCGGCACCGACATAATAGAAGATGGCACCGATAAACCCTTGCTTTGTAATCTCTCTACATTAACGAATTTAAAATACTTTTTAACACCATAGTGGCCTAATTGGTCCATCAACATCTGAGAGGATTTACAATAATTACTATAGAATAAAATCATTGCTATTATTGCGCTTAATCTCTATAAATGGATTTTGTCCGTAAATATGGACGCACATTGCTTAGCTTAAAAAAATGAGAGTTATTAATTATAGAGATTATATAGAATAGAATGAATACGATGCGTTTTCAACAACCGAAGAAGCTGAGCAAAAAGGAGGAGGAAGTTCTAAAGGTCGCCAACCGTTATGATTTCCAGATTCACAACATGGACTTGGCTATTATTAATGGTATTCGCCGCGTAATTCTCTCTGAAGTTCCTGTGCTCGGATTTATGGGCGAGGGAGAGCCCAGTATTAAAATTCATAAGAACAATGGCCCGCTACATAATGAGTTTATGATTCATCGGATTGGTATGCTACCCCTCCATTTTACAGAGGAGGAAACCGAAGGATTCGTAGAGAATGAGTGGGAATTCTATCTAGATATTAAAAACACAGGCACCAGTATGATCAATGTTACCACGAACGATATTAAGGGTAAGAAGAATAATGTGGAGCTAAACGTAAAGGACCTCCAGCGCATCTTTCCATTGGGCGCCATCACCAAGCGTCCCATTCTAGTTACACGCCTGCGTCAAGGGGAGGAACTCTCTTTCACGGCAACGGTTGTCAAAGACATTGCGAAAACACATGCAGCATTCTCTCCGGTCAGTCGTTGCAACTTTTACTTCATCCAAGACGATGCGAAGAATAAGGATGTTAAGGAAGTGCTGCAACGCGAACGCAATTACTTTAAAAACGAGTATGGTGACCCCCTAGCCTATCATTTCTCTATTGAACCAGAGACCGGTCTTAGTGCGAAATATCTGGTCGCTAAATCTCTGGAAATTCTCCAAGCAAAATCAGAGCGGATTGACCAAGCCCTAAATGCAGAGACTGAAGAGAAAGTTAAATTCATCAAATCGGATGAGGTGGAAGATACGTATGACCTGCATATCTTTAACGAAGACGATACCTATGGCAATCTATTCCAATCCATCGTGTTCTCACACTTTATCCGTAATCCCATTAAGATTCTGGATAATAAATTTACCATGAGCTACATTGGTTACTATGCGCCTCACCCATTGGATCCAAAGATTGTTATCCGAATGACCCTCAAGAATGACCAGGATATTACTGGAACAAAGGAAGAGTTTGCCCTAGCATATAAACAGTGCCTGCGCCTGGTGAATCAAAACTTAAAAGAGGTCTATGATGAGTGGATTCGGTTTGATTAATTACTAACTATATAATTAGTAATATGTCTCTGCGACAATCATCTGCGCAACAACCATTAAGAAGAAGAACAGTATCATCGCGTGTTACACAAACACAAGCACCAAAGCCGCTTTTTATTTTATCAGATGAGGAGAAAGCTTTTTTAAGAACCCATTTTGAGGCCGGTTATGAACCATTATTTATGAAATGGTTTTTACAGACATCTGAACAAAAGAAATTATTGACACAGAAGACAGGTGCTCAAGAATTTAAGATTTTACCCATTCCAGCGTTACATAAACAGCTAAGTGATAAGGTATTATTTGAGAATGAAAAGCTACGTATCAAAAATATCATAAATTCTAGAAAATTATCACCAAAAGACGTAGATGTTATAAATGATTTAACTTTACTATTAAAAGAGGACGAAGCCATTGTGATGCATGCTAAAGAACATATCTACGAATGCTGGCAGGATCTGATAAATTTAAAGGTGATGCAACGATTTTAAATACACTTTGCGGTCGTTATGTATAATATATTTGTGGCCGCGCTTTGAAAGAAGAACGGTATATTTTTTCTTACAATAGGTAATCGTTTCTTTTGTTTTTTTAACGGATACTGCTCCTCCACTATACACTGGCTGCAGATGTGGTGCAGTAGCAATTATTTTATAACAATCAAATACTTTTCTTAAGTCCGGTGTAGCGTTTGTGGGTATGTGTTTATAAGGTGGATTTTTATTATAATAATGATCGTGTATGTCAGAGGCAGATGTAAATATATCTGCGACGACTGTAGGCAATGATACGAAATCCGGTAATTTATGTTCAAACACACACATGGATGCACCAAGTGTGCCTCCTAGGTCGGTTAAAATATCTTTTATAATAAAATTATATACATCGTTGCATATACCATAGGTTTTTTGGGTGGGTGGTATCATTTTGCTAACTTTATTATAAACGATATCCGTCGTATTCTGCATGACCACTTTACCACCCCATAAAAATACACTACGCTTATTGATTGTGTCTTCCCATTCACAGTAATTATTATTATTATCAATGTATTCCCTATTAAATCCAAGATTATAGGTGCTTGCCTTCAAACGAAATGCATCAACAGCTTTAACTGTTATGAAAGGAATCACAACAACTATAGTAAATGGTGTCTTTACATTCGGATTAGAGGTTAATTCCTTCCAGGTATGTGTAAATACTGCTAACGATTTTTGCAATCCAGAATAAGCACCATCGTCAAACATAATAAAATGTTGGATACCATGATTTTCATACATATCTTTAATCGTAGAGACATTATTCATTCCACTTCCCACATCACTTACACAAAAAGGTAAGAGAGTTACGTTCTTTTTATCTGTGCGTGATTTTATTTCATCCCATGCAAATGATGCAACCCATTCTGGGCTTTTAAATGTGGAATTAACGTGTGATTTATATAGATTTTCAGTTAATAAACCCCATTTGTTATAATCATTTTTAAACATCTTACTGATCCATTTAACACCTTCATAAATACTATCTCGCAATTGTTCATTTGTAAAGATTTGGATTTCACTAAATATAGATTTTAATAATTGTATCAGCATCTTTTTATTTACATATAGCAGCCGGTCTGAATTCATTAATAAATATTTGTCAATTTGTGTTCCAAACTTATATTCTATTTTAAGCATCACAAAATCTTTTATTAATCTATGTGTATAATCAAGAAAAACCCCTGAACCAGATATATCAATACCAGGCAATGTTTGAAAATTTTCTTGATATCGTTTTATTGTATCTATTATATTAGCCATATGTATAACTAGTAGATAATATTTTTCTGTCAATCAGTAGAGGGATGGCATCCATTGTATATATAGACGAAGAATTACCGGAAATTACTATCCGTGAGTTCTATACAGACGGCGATGGAGATGGAGATGGAGATGGAGATGAGGAAAATAAGATTGGCGTCAATATCCATTCTACGGCGGAATTAATGGATCAACTAATTTTATTACTTCAAAAAGTAAAAGATACGTCCTCCATTCCCATTCATCGTAAGGCACAGGGTATGTTAGAGATTCATACCGAATTGCTAAAAATCCCTTTATCAGATATTTCTCTTTCACACATCCCTGTAGTAAATGTCATTCGTCATAACGTGGAAGACGAACAGGATGTATTTCATGAAAAATATGAAGAGGCGAGCAAGATTGACAATTACTATTTACGTCGTGAAGAAATGCGAAAGGCGTTTTTAAATTTTGAATCCACCAATACAACGGAACCGCCCCAATGGAAGATTCACGGTGAGATTGAATTAGAATCAGGTGACCGTGCCATCATTCAAAAGGAAGATAATATCCAATCCAAGATTCGTTCGTTCAAGATGTATCAAGGCATTTCCCCCTTTGACGAGCAGTTTGATAAGCTCTCTCTAAACGATAAGATAGATGCCGTGAAAGTTCCCTGGAAAGAGCTTATGATCACTTCGCCAAACATGGAGGATTATTACGAACAGCTCGCTCATCCTGAATTAGATGAATTTGTGGCTAAGATAGATGAGATTGATTCTCTGTATGGTCTATGGAAGAGCTTCATTGGCTATGGGATTAATTTAGAAACTTATGATGAAGAGGAATGGGATGTATTGATTAAGAAGCTCCAGAAGCTACAAAAGAAGGACAAAGAGGTGTTTGCTTTTCTAAAACCAATGACCTTTGCGCCACAACCCTTGAAGTTTCCCGAAGTGGGAGGCCTAGCCTTTTATCACGTTCAAAAGGGAATTATACAACGCATCATACCTGTGCTCTCTAAATTGCAGGCGAATCTATTAGAGCTATATCGTGTCTTTTCCGAAGCGACCCCTATCAATCGGATAGACACAACCAACTTGCCCAAGACCATTTATGACTTGGCTATGAAAATTCAAGAACAATCTGCCGACTTTACTATGGTGGTGGATCTTATTAAGACCATGTTATTAAATGAGCGCTTAAAGGATTTGGATCAATGGATGAAAACGGTCTATCAATGGGATATAGAAGGCATTGAAGAAAAAGTAGCCAGCGAAGTGCAGCGCTATGAACGCACAGAAACCTCTATTTATGACGAGGCTCATTGGCCGTTAACTTCTCTAACGACTGAACTAAAAGAAATAAAACGTGGATCCGTCATTGTGCAGCAGTTTGATGAGACCGAACACCGGACAGACGATGTCTTTGAATATGTGCCCGAATTTATGGTGGAAGACGATAATCCGGATGAGATTCTGCTACCTCTCTATGACGACGCGCTGCCGATAGATATTTCCGCTCTAGAAGAGAGTCAGAAAGAAATACAGGAGATTGCATTGCGAATGATTTTGGAATTACAGAAGGCGACCGGACTGCCTTTGGAAATCGTAGAAATCTATAATAAAATGCCTATATTATTGAGACTATCGCGGTTTGTGCAATTAAAAGAGGCTCTGCCTGATGTAGAAGATAGCATTCTTAGCGCATTTATTCGGGCGGCCACCAGCACCAATCAGGAGGCAGTGATTGAATCTCTTGTGCCCTCGGCCATGTATCAACATGTCAAGATAAGCATGGATAAAGTTAATAAACAGTTTATTGAGGATTTATTCAATTATTATACGACATTTGTCTCGCTATGGGTATGTGATTTACAAAACCAGGTATTAAACCGCACCTTAAAGTTTAATATATGGCAAGGTTCATTGAACAGTATTCACTTATGGTCTCCTTATGGCACACCCATGGAGGGATTTAAATTAAAGAAAGAGGGACTGCTTCATTATTTAATGGGAGTGATTCATGATTTAACCTTTACCAGAGGCACCTTATGGGATCGCTATGCGCTAACAATTACGAAAGAAGAGATTCTACAGAAGATGCTGGGATTATTTGAAGATGAGTTAAACTCAACGGTGGTAAAGCTTCAAGAGCAATTCAAGACCTTTGAGAAAGAGATTGTCAATCGTGGATTGATAGAACGGGGAGAAGCCATTAAGAAAAAGTTGGTTGAGAGCGTAGAACAGCGTAACAAAAACCGGTATCTCATGGATTATATGGCGTTCTTAAAGAACTTACCGTCTGTATTAATCCAATCCAGTATTGCAAAGAAGATCCATCTAGGATGTTGCTTACAGGCATTGAACGAGAAATACCGTTCAGACTATGACTGGGCGACGATTGTCAAGGAGGCATATAAAATAAAGAAATTATATGCGACACAACGCTTTGGCACAGACAAACGACCAACCTTAAAGAAATATGAGCACGATTTAGAAAAAGTGGAGGTGCCTGCCTTTGTAGTTCCTTACGATCAAGTAGTTTATGAGAAGATGGAGGTCATTAAAGTTGCCGAATGGTATGATGCGTTTAAACCTTGGATGCCGATGAACGACTTTACTATTTTACAATCGGGTGTCCGTAATCTGGTGCCGGTTATTGAAAAATATGTGAATATTTATCGTTTTACATTACGTATCCCAGCGGAACCTTTTGAAGATGCATTTATGAATAAACTGAGTGTTACGGATTTATTACAGATGTTTCGCAAAGTGGCACAAGTGCAGTATAAGAGAATTCAAGGCATTGCCAATGACCAAGAGTTTTTACAAAAAGAATTTGCTTTCCCAGAGGTATTAACGACCATTCAAGGTTACTTTAATGAAGTGCAAGAGCAATCCATGAAGCGTATCTTGCAATACTTTATTATTCGTCAATTATGTTTCCCGGCCCGACCAGAGTATGCACAGGCGAACGTCTTGGTATTAAACAATGTGACGGTGGCGGGTGATCTTGTGA
>Ga0209230_10000331_pt1 | contig 18466 bp, 22 predicted proteins | sample LakOntMetagenome_FD_187467 | JGI IMG/M metagenome (GOLD analysis project Ga0209230, IMG submission 187467) | Freshwater and sediment microbial communities from Lake Ontario - Sta 18 epilimnion Metagenome (SPAdes) (version 2) | ecosystem: Environmental > Aquatic > Freshwater > Lentic | place... | reverse complement strand
TTTAAAAATATATTCACCGCCTTTTAAAAGTGCTTTTGATATGGAATTGAATAATTTATATAATTCTATTTTTTCAGAATGATTTTGGGGATTTGTCACCATTATAGGATGATTGCCATTCTTTGCCATTTCTTTGAAAATTTTTGCGTATTTTTTTATTTCAACGGATTTTTTAGCTGGTCTCATTATGGTTTCATCTTCGGGAGACAAGTTACCAAGGGCGAGAGACAGTGGAGGTGAGCGAAGCGGAGGCGATGTTCCCATGGGTATTGATAATCTAGGTGGCGAAATTTCAATTTCTAATCCGGATTTTAATGGCATGAATCTAGGTGGCGAGTTAGGACTTGTTTCAATAGCCAATCCTGACGTTGATGGCGCAAATCTAGGCGGTGACGGTGTAGTTTTTATTGTTAATCCCATTTCTTTCTTTTTTCTGGTCATTTTTGATCCAGTTTCAATCGGTGAAAAATTGCCAAGTTTCATTATATAATATTATTTCAAAATAAAAAACAAATATGTGCTTTGTATTTTATAAATCTTTCAAACACCCTCTTAATCTTGGCAACACGGCGTATTTTGGTAGGTGTTTTCCATTCATCTCAAAGAAACGCAGATTCGCGAGACTTCCTCTGCCCATTGTTATTCTGTGTTGTTCTTCTATAATCTTTTTCCATCTGCGTTGAATGATTTTTATCCAATGTGTTTTTATTAAAACACTGTATACTTCACACTCTAAATTTCCCGAATAATGCGTTTTTGTGATCTCCAATTTCATTATGTCAGGATAGGGTCTGGTTGACACATTCTCGGAACAACTCGCGTAATCTAAATATTTACACACATGTTTGTTTTCATGTTTGAAATATGTGCCAGGCGTTATTCTGGATCCAAGCAATATTCCAAGTTTTTCATATATTGGCATTCCTATGTATGTGCCATGGTTTTCTAATTCGGTTTCGCGCAATTCTTCTTCCATTTCTATGTTCTCTATTATGTCATCTGAATCAGAGTCCGATTCAGAATCATCTAAATTCATTTTTATATCTTTGTAATTTAAATTGAATTTTGTCAATTCAATTCAAATCAATTTTTTAATTATCTCCTTCGGCAATCTCAGTTAAATTAAATGTCACACCGTCTTGTAATTTATTATCACTTGGGACATTCACATCCGACAAAATAGAAATACGCTCTTCCATCAATGTCTTGTTTACTTCCATTGTGTATGATTGAAGCTTTAACACAATGTCTTTTAAATCGGCAATCTCATTTGCCAATATTTCAAATTTATCATTAAGTTCGTCAATGGTTTCATCTGAGATTTGAGTTTGTGCTTGTGCTTGTACTTGAACCTTGGCTGGCGCATTCTTAGTTTCCTTGACAAATGTCTCTAACGCAATTAATCTAGCATCAACCACCGCAATCACTTGAGGCAATGTAAGTCCCGCAGGCGTGCCTGGTTTTAATTGTTGTTGTTGTTGTGAGTTTTGCGGCGTGGGATTTGCGGGCTCAAATGTTGCGCCTCCGGCTCTTCTCTTTCTTGCGGCAGCATTTGCTTGACTCATTTTCTTTATATTTTGCTAAATGAAAAAATATGCGATTTTGAAACGCATGATAAAATAAAACAAACAAGTAAATTGCGATAAAATATATAAATATATATCTCAAATATATTAATACAACATGGATCAAGAAGACGATATCATGAGAAAAATCAATGGCGCAAAACAAGAATTTTATCAAAGCAATCAAAAAAATGTTTTATTTAAGAATAAACAAAAATTTGACTGCGCGGCATCCATAATGGCAAACATTAACGAAGAAGAAGTTTTTAAAAATATTTTTCAAATTGAAGATGATTTTCTTATCATGCAGTATCCCGTTTTCAAATTAGTTGCCAATCCTGAAAATTATGAAAGAATGGCTAATTTTATATTCAGAACTACCGAAAAACTTTTGGATAAATATGAAATTTACTATGTTCGTGTCGTGACAACTGGTCTTACTATTTCTGCTGTTGAGAGATATAAAGACTTTATTAAATTGGTTTCTAAGCTTGGGTTGAATAACAACAAAGGGTTTCTAAGAAGATTGTCAAAAATTTACATTATTGATTGCCCGTCTTTTGCCGATTATGCTTTAAAAGCCGTGGTTCCATTGATTGACATTAATTTGTTCAGCAAATTCGTCTTGCCGCCAAAAATAGAAAAGTAAAAGGTTTATAACTAATATAGAATAATCTCTATTGGTTATATCATAAACATGTCGTCATTCACTGTTGTCGTTTCTGAACCCGCAAAAGCACGCATTTTTGTTACTATTTTTCAACACATGAAACATTTTTGTGATCATATTAATATTATTTTTAAAAAAGACCACGTCTATGCTCAGGGTATGGACAATTCACACATCTCTATTTTTGAACTCTTTATCCCTGTCACGTGGTTTGATTCTTATAATTTTGTCGGTGATGCCGATATTGTCGTCGGCATTAATGTAGGACTATTTCACAAAATTTTGAATACTCGTGACGACGGACAAGAAATTTTCATAAAGTATGATATTGAAAAACCCGACAAATTGTATCTACATTTTATCACGGGGTCGGCCAGTTCTAAACCCCTATTTGATAAACATTTTGAATTGCCTCTCATTGATTTAGAATCTGAAATGATGTCCATACCTGAAGTTGATTATCAAGCCGAGTTTTCTCTATCGTCTTCCAATTTTGCCACCATCGTGGGTCAACTCCGACAATTTGGTGCCGATCTTCTCATTAAATGTAGTGAAGAAGAAATCCGTCTCACCGCCAAAAGCAACGAATCCGGCAATATGAGTGTTGTCGTCCCCATTGATGATCTGTCTTTATTTGCCATCAATGAAGGTGAAACTTTGAACTTATCTTTCTCACTCTCACATCTACATAATATTTGTTCATTCCACAAAATTAGCGAGAATATTAATATCAAAATTAGTGGCGACTATCCGCTCAAAGCCACTTATTTCTTAGAAAAGATCGCCGATGATGATGAGGATTTTTCTAGTAAAGCGCGAATTGTTGTGTTTTTAGCGCCGCGTTTGTCTGATGATGAGGATAATTAATTTGTTAATAAGAACCATATAAATGGTTGTCATTATATATAGCATCAACATGATTGGCATCTTCACATTTGCGTTGTGTTTGTTTTCTTTGTCCACCGTTTGGTCTAAGTCCGTGTTGACTTATACCGCGGATGCTCTTATTGATCAAGTCGCCGATTTGCCCGGTCTCAATTACGAAACGCCCTTTAACCAATTTAGCGGTTATATTAATTTGCCCGGCACCGAAAAACAGATCCATTATTGGTTTGTTGAATCAGAGGTTAACGCAGATACTGCTCCTGTTGTTTTCTGGACGAATGGTGGACCCGGTTGCTCTGGTCTTATTGGATTCTTAACCGAGCAAGGTCCCTTCCGACCGGATGCTAATGGAAATGTCAATGCCAATCCTTACGCTTGGAACAAGGTCGCCAATATGGTTTTCTTAGAACAACCTGTCGGCGTCGGTTTCTCTTATTCCGACAATGATGATGATTATCGGATCGGCGACGACCAAGCCGCCAAGGACAATTTAGCAACTATTCGCGGGTTCTTCTCCAGATTCCCTCATCTTAAATCTGTGCCACTTTTTATCACGTCCGAGAGTTACGGCGGTCACTACATGCCCACTCTCGCGGTTGAAATTATTAACTTCAATGATGGCTTGTCCGCTGAAAATTCAGTTGATCGTATCAACTTCCATGGATTTGCCGTTGGAAATCCTTACACGGACTACTACTCTGGTGTAGGCGCCGAAATGGAGACTTATTGGGGCAAACAATTGCTACCGAAGCCGGCATGGGACGTCTATGTTGCTAACGGTTGTCTTACTACCGGAGGCCAACTTAACAATTCGGTTTGCTCGTCGCTCATTCTTGATTTCATGAAGAAGATCGGCAATCTCAATCCATATGCTCTTGATTATCCAGTTTGCCTGTCCTCGCAACAACGTATGATGCGCAGCTTTGTATTTGGTGATGCTGATTCCGTTGTTCAATATGAACCCTGTGAAGACGTCTTCTCTGCCAATTATTTGAATATGCCTGAAGTCAAGAAGGCCCTACATGTTAAGGATGATATTATGTGGGAGGAATGCTCGCGCACAACCCGCTATCAATTGGCTGATAAGATGCTGCCGATGGAGAAATATTACAGGACCATTCTTAATTCCAAGACTCATCCTAATTTGCGCGTGTTGGTTTATTCAGGCGATGATGATAGCGTATGTGGCACCATTGGCACTCAGCGTTGGATCTATGATTTAGGATATCCTGTTGCGAAAAAGAGTGATTGGAACGTTTGGACCGTGGATGGACAAACCGCTGGCTATATCACTAAGTTTGACACACCCTATTCCAAAGATTCTAGATTTGCTTTTATGACGGTTCATTTTGCTGGTCATGAAGTACCCACTTACAAACCTAAGGAAGCATTGGAATTGTTTGAGATGTATCTTAATGATAGCATTTAAAAATAAAATATATTGGAATAATATTAAATAAATCAACAATGTCGGAAATAATTCCTTCTTCTATAAAATTTGACACGACCAGTTTACAAATACCTCCGCTGACGCAATTTGACTGCCAGCATTTAGACTCTCCTACTATTTCTAAAAATATAATTGACTGTTTTTCTAAACATAATTTTACTTACATCATGCCGTCCATGGAAACTCACAAATACCTTTTTTCGCGCGATGAATTTACAGTTGAATGTTCTCTTTATAAAAATTATCAAAATGATCACGATGAAATCAATGTGCAATTTCGCAAACTAAAAAATTCATGCGAGGACTTTACAAAAATTTTTAAAGAAATTAAACAACTTAATTCCAAACCTGTTGAACATTGTGCTATTTTTGACGCTTCTATGACCGCCATGGAATCAGTATTCTCTTTTAGAATGTAATTATTCATGCAATTATATAAATGTATCATGTGTTTTTCTATAAACACATTATATCTGATGTTCTTTGCCGGTTTTATAGTATTGATTTTATTTAAACTTTCTTATTCTCATTCTCAATCCACAAATTCTAATTATTTAGCTTCCAATTATTTTAATTCTGGGCATTCTCGCCAGTTTGCCTCCAATTATTTTGATTCAAATTTTTTTTATGCTTGTAATTCAAAAAATTTGGTTTCTTCCTCCTCCATGAACTATTTAACAATGGTTTTATCTATTAAACAAAATTCCGTTCATCAACATTATTCTTTGTCATCCATGAACTATTTAACAATGGTTTTATCTCTTAAACAAAATTCCGTTCATCACCATTATTCTTTGTCCGCCCCTTCTTTAATTCCTAGTCCAAGCCCTTCTTTAATTCCTAGTCCAAGCCCTTCTCTAATTCCTAGTCCAAGCCCTTCTTTAATTCCTACTCCAAGTCCTTCTTTAATTTCTAGTCCAAGTCCTTCTTTAATTTCTAGTCCAAGTCCTTCTTTTAGTCCCGATCAACCTTTATTAACATTTGAATCTTCCATGTATCTTTCTGGCTTGACAAAACCCGAATTGGACAATTCCGCTCAACAAGCCATTATCATTGCCACGTCAAAATCTATGAATGTAAGTTTAAATTTTGTTAAGTTTATAAGTCAAAAAATGGCAACCACAATTGTCGCGATTCAGTCTTTCCATATATTTTTACAAAGTCCGACCTACACAATTGTGGCAGTGACCGAGATCACAATTCCTTTATCACAATATGACAATCCAACATTATTATATTCATCTTTGAAGACCAAGTTATTAGAGTCAGTCGGAAATGGCAATTTTAATACATTTTTGGTTGCCGCCTCTATCGCTCTCAATTCCACATCCACCCAAAATGCGGTTCTCCTCGGCATTGAAATGACAGATCCAATCCAAGATCTCAAATTGGATTCATCCAAAAAATATGACGCGAAATATTTAAGAATATTTTTAATTGTCGTTTTTTCATTAATAGGAATCATTGTTTTTGGGATCTTCTCTATCGTTTTTAGAAAAAAATGCCGAATGAATCGCAGAAATCAAATAGAATTAATTCAATTGATAGAATTAAATCAAATTCAAATCACTGAATAATGTATATGGATAAGTTTGTGTTTCTTACAATACTGTTTTTTATTTTAATACTATCAGTACACATATTTTTGAAATTTGTTTACAATAATAAAAAACCTTTCAATCCGGCATACATGACCACGTTGGAATCCCATTCCAAAGAAAAGAATTTTCCTTTCCGTTATTTTACTGATTCTTCCGGCAAAGTTGTTCCTCTAGTGGCAGTCACTTCCTTCTTCCGTGATGATGCCGCTCAAAAGAAATATCAAGAATATGTGAAAAATGGTATTCCCATTATCGGCATCACCGCCTATAAATCTTTCCCCAAACCCATAAAAGACGGTTCCGCTGATGATTACACCGGTGATCAGAAATTTGACTATACTGGTGAAATACGCGATTGGTTATGTTGTTTTTCAGATCCCGCTGAATATGGTTTCACTGCGACCAATAATTTAATTGAAATGAGCGAATCCGATTTTTACGATGCCGATCCTGACAATACGCCTCCCACAAAAAAGAAATATGACGTCATATACAGTTGCCCCAATGATGACAAATCAAAATGCCCCGCCGACGGTTGGAACGCTGTAAATCGCAATTATGAATTGGCAGCCAAATGTTTTCCCATCATGATTAATACATATGGGTTAAATGTTTTAGTTGTGGGTAGAACCAACTGCGGTCTTGAAGAAAAATACGGAAAACGCATAGAAACCGTTGATTTCTTACCTTTTCATGAATTTCAACAGAAGTTACGCGAATCTAAGATTCTATTTGTTCCCAATATAGCCGATGCTTCCCCACGAGTGGTTGCTGAAGCCATGATTAAAGATGTGCCCGTCCTCATGAATAAAAACATAATGGGCGGATCTAAATATATTGTGGATGAAACTGGCGAGTTTTTTACCGATGAAACTGATATTGCCCAAGCGATTGAACGCATGTTAAATAGCGAAAAAACACCCAGAAAATGGTGGAAAAACAATTATAGTATAAAATCGTCCTCTGTAAAACTTCACAAATTTGTTGCCGATGCCTATCCTGGTAGGTTTGATGATGTTGAAGAAATCAAATTTATTCTTTAATTTTGAAAAAAATTGATCTCTTTTTTTGTTTTGTTCCAGAAAGCATAAATTATAAAATCATTAACAACAATCAAATTAAATAAAATGTCTATTCAAACATACATCGCCACATTTGACTTATCCAATTACGCTACGGTTGAAGAGCTACAAACCACTATCTTCGGCGCAATGACGAGATGGCATTGCATAAAAGATCCTAACGCCGTGTCGTGGACTAAAACCAAAACATTGGAATTGAATACAAGGTTTTTAAGGTTTGTTATTTACAGACTGAAAGACTCTACAAATTGTTTTCGGGTCGCTGTTTACGCCAATGACAGAATTGTAAGACACGGCACAAGAGGCGACGCACATAATTATGCAATGGATTGCTTAAGAGTTCAATTGTTAAATCCTCATAGAAAGATTGAAAATGAGGACGATTGCTGCGATGAGGATGACTATTTTGAGGACGAAGACCGAGAGTTCTATGATAGCGGCGATGACCAAGAGATGATTGACACCATTGAAGCTGAAAATGATAGCGTGTCAGTTGACATCTAAAATCCAATCACAATGTGATGAGGTTAGTATATATATATTATTATTGTATTATAAAAATAAAAAAAATAAAAAAATAAAAATAAAAAATAAAAAATAAAAAATAAAAAATAAAAAATAAAAAATAAAAAATAAATAAAAAGGGAGGGCACTTTGTAGTTGCCTTTCTTTTTTATTGAATGATTTATGTAATGACTTTTAATGTTGCCCCGCTTTTAATTTTATATCGGGTTGTCTCGCTCTCTATTACTATACATCCTTCCGATGGATTCCCTGAACATCCGCCACCATGTATTAAGAATCCGCTGCGACCACACATAGAGTTTGATGACGCCGGATATAATTCGTAACAATATGGCATACCTTTGAATGTTATCATGTTGCCCAGCGTGTAGCTTCCTTGCGGCAATGGTCCCACACTCACTTTACATTGACATGACGGATTGTTTCTACATGATCCTGATTGACCTGAACAACATCCTGTGGTGTCTATGTAGGAACCATCGTATCCAGTTCCGTAAAAATGGTGTGCCGATTGCGAATAAGTGTAGGGACCTCCTGAAGTCGCATTGTATAAATTTACGTCCAATTTAGTAGGGACTTTATTTTCATCAAACATAAAATCGGCTGAGGCAACAAAAAACGCGGCTAAAATAGAGATTAATGTTCTTGTAAACATTTTATATATTTACAAGAGGCAAATATCTAAATGGTTGGAAAATAAATATAGACGTTTTGCCTATTCCTATGATATAATGGCGTCGCTATATATTCAACAAAATAATCAGAATCTTTTGTGGAAAATAATAAATAATACTCCGCAAATGATCCAGTTTTTTTATGATTCTAGTCCAGGTGAGAAAGAAAAATGGTTCCAGAATGTTATTCGGCATGTATACAATTCTCATTCTTCAAATGCGGATATGAGTTTGCGGGATTTGAATAAGATTACTATTGATTTTATGCTAGAAATGTTACAGAAGGCGCGAATTCGCTCAGTGGAGACTCCGTCTCAACAACAACCTCTTCGCTTGGTGGAGACGCATTCTCTTCCTCAGTCTCCTCAACAACAACCTCAACAACAACCTCAACAACAATATTCTTTTCAACAACCTCAACAACTTCGCTCATTGGAACCTCCGTCTCTTCAAACAAAACCAAAGCAAGTTCAAACCGATGCGATAGAGAATCAATTCGCAATACGTCGTCAAGAGTATGAAAACATGACCAAAAAATCTGTTCCTGTTCCTTCTTTCACCGAAAATGTTAAAGATGAAGCCATAAGTGATATTGGATCCGTTGTAAATGAATATATGAAACAACGTGAACAAGATATGAAACAGTTCATCGCCGAAAAACCAAATAACAATAATAACAATAATAACAATAATAACAATAAACTTAAAATAATTAACGAAGAAAACATATCAATCAGTGTAGAGGAATTGGAATCGCCTCTTTCCCTCCCTATAAATAAAAAAGTCAAATGGGGAGAAAATACCGAACACGTTTATGAGAATATTCCATTGCCGATAGAGAATCTAGGAGAAAAATTGCTGGATGCTATTAACAAATTGTCCGAAAAAATAGATAAACTTGCCGCGGATCTATCCAAGGATTTTGCTTCGCCAAATCCGATCGGCTGGATACCAACGAAGTTGCCATCTGTTGCACATTGTGATAACAATGAATTATTAAAAAAATTGGTTAAAGAATAATCGGATTAGTTTGTATAATGGATTCAAGTCTATTGAATTACAACCAGTTTGTAAAAGAAGTCAAGCAACAAATTAGTTGCTGCGATAGAGAACATCATGATGTCTGTATAAAATTTGGGGCTTTTATAAATAATTACAGTATTGAAACTGATCATTGTTGTCAAGATAAACTTATTTCAAAACCAGTGTTTGAAGTTATTCTACAATTTGTGGATAAAATGTATGGCATTTACAATATTCGTTATTTTAGCATTCATTTTGCTGATTATGATTTATATAGCTTATGGAAAATAATTTATATAAAGTTTTTTAATCCAGTCATTGTGATCGGCGCCGGCATTTCAGGATTAACTATTGCCGAAGGATTATCTAATTTCATGGTCTTAGAAGCCCGTGATCGCATCGGTGGACGCGTTTACACTAATGATAAAAATCTAGATGATGGGGCTGCTTGGATACACGGAACGTGTGATAATCCTCTTATGAACTTGGTCATGACCGATGATCTCATTCCCATCGCGCAAAATAATCCGTGGATGCATTCTGAAAATGCCGACATAAAATATTTGAATCGCGATAGAGATTTTACTGAAGAAACACGGCAACAATTAGCACAAAAATGGAGTCATGTTGTTGATAAAATTGTTAATTCTATTCAGGATCCCGACCATGTCACCATTGATGAAGCTTTTGCCGATTCTGTTGATAATGATGATGTTAAAAGTTTTCTCTACATGATAGAGGTGTGGTGCGGTGGTAGTATTAAAAATTTGCCAGTTTCATTTTTAAAAACGTTAGAGTGTAAAACAGCATTGTATGGAGATTACGCTGGATCACATTGTATTTTTAAAAAGGGCGCCAAGACCATTCTCAATTCCTTCTCTTCAAAAGATAAAATAAAACTTGGCACAATTGTAACAGAAGTCAAATACAATGACTGTTTTGTTGAAGTTCATACTCGCGATGGCCACATTTACTTATGTGAAAAACTTTGTATAACCATTCCTCCTGGACCACTCAGGGATATAAAATTTGATCCGCCTTTGGAAAAGGCGCGCTTAGATTCTCTATCGCGCGTGAAAATGGGCTCCTACAAAAAAATCCAAATTGAGTTTGATGAAGTCTTTTGGAATGATTCAGCCATGATCTTAACGCGCGATTATGAAAATTCAGAATTCCCCTACATTCTCTGGAATAATTATGCGCTTTCTAAAGGCCTGCCCATTTTAGAGGCAATTTGCCCAGCTAATCATGGGTGGAGTTTAGCAGGCAAATCTGATGAAGATATTGTGGAATCAGTTATGAAACATTTGAATCTTTATTACAAGAATGTTCCGTTCCCAAAATCTTGACACATAACTAGATGGGAAGAAGACGTTTTTAGTCAGGGCGCGTATTCTTATCACGACATGTTTATATCCGATTCTGACGTGACGGCATTCAGCAAAAGCATTGGCAATTCTATATTTTTTGCCGGAGAACACACAGATCCGCTTTATTATGGTTCGTTACATGCCGCTCATAATAGCGGCAAACGCGTTTTGCGTGAATTACTTGAATAAAATAATATATAGGCTTTTTATAATTCTATATATTAATTTTGATGACGTCGCCGTTTCAATATACATACTACATAAATCTAGAATCGCGGACCGATAGGTTGGCTCATGTTCAGGCCGAGTTGGCTAAAATTGGGTGTTTGACTGGTACCAGGTTCAATGCGGTTAGAACCACAAACGGCGCGGTTGGCTGTACTATTAGTCATATTAAATGCTTGGAATTGGCCAAGGAGAAAGGGCATCCCTATGTTTTTATTTGCGAAGATGATATTTGTTTTAGCAACCCGGATTTGCTAGTAAAAAATACCAATGAGTTTTTTAAAAACGCAAAAGATGATTGGGATGTTTTGATTATTGGAGGCAATATGGTGCCGCCCTACCAACAAGTTGGGGATTTCTGCGCGCGCATTGTTAATTGTCAGACAACCACTGGATATATTGTGCGACAACCTTATTATGAAAAATTAATTAAGAACTTTCGTGAAGGTCTGAATCAATTGATGAAGAATCCTGTCAATAAACGCGAATACGCTATTGATATGTACTGGAAACAATTACAACAAGTGGATCGGTGGTATATTATAATTCCTTTGACGGTCCATCAGCTGGAAGGTTATAGTGATATTGAAGGGCGCAATGTTGATTATAAGAGCAACATGATGGACATGAATAAGGAATGGTTATTCAAACGAGCTGGTATGGCTATGCCGTTTCTTTAAATTTATTATGGTTGTTCTTGGCTGTCCTTTTTATGAACGTCTATGTTTTCTGTTTCCAAAATATTAATGCTTTCATAAATTTTTCCATTTCTAAATTATTTATAAAAAAGTCTATGTATTTTTTTATAAATTATTCTGAATCGGATTCTGGTTCTGGTTCCAATTCTATTGTGGATTCGTCAAATGTCACCTTTTTAGCTCCCACCAATCTCTTTAACCAATCTGGCGATCCAGGAATTAATCCATATTTCACCGCGACGCCAACACATATCACAATCAACACAATGAAAGCGTAAATCAAATTTGATGACAATACTTCAGATAGAGTCATTGATCCCGATAAAAAACTCGCTAAAGAGTTTGAAAATGATTTTTTATCTTCTGCAATTTCCATTTTAATATTATTAGATCGGTCCGTCATTTATAGACATTCGCAAGAACAGTAATTCTGTAATTAAACTAATATATAAATATCATTGAATTATTGAAAATCCACAAAAATTTTCTTTGAATTGATAGATAGAATATTTTCTTTGAATTTTTCATCTAGATGTAATCCAATTGCGTGATCTTCAATAACAGTTTCACAAATTTTTTGTTTTTTAGTTATAAGATTTTCAGTTGCTGATTTGGAAAGAAAATAGAAACGCCCGTTACAATAAACACACTTTTTTAATAACAAATTTTTAGGAAGACAATCGTGAATTTTGTAATAACTGCTAATATGATCAGGGACATTCACAATAAATCCGCCGTATTCATGCTTGGGATTACTTAATAGAAATTTCGGCAAAACACTGAAAAATGAATCTTTTATTAACATTTGATCATCATCTGTTTTGAATATATATTTATATTCAAAGTTTGAATTTATTGCTTCAAAAGCATTTATAACTTTGGATGGCAATGAATTGTAATCGTCATTCGCTCTCACGTATAAAATATTATTAGATTCGTCAAATATATGTTTCAAATTTTCGTTATCACATTTATTTATATCCCCAATCACGTGATAATATTTGATATTATCAGGCAATTTTGACAACCACGTGGCTTGTGCAATCGCTTTGTTTCTGTATTTATAACAATTCATGATTAGAAGCACAAAATCAACCTTCATTTATATTCAATTGAAAATTTATTTTTATACTTTAATTAAATTAAATATAAATATAAAATGTGCTTTTAATAAATAAATGATAAACGGTTTTTACATAAATTTAGATAAGCGTTTGGATAGAAAAACGCATTTTGAAACATTACAGCATAATAATCCTTTTTTTGCGGATTTAAAAAGATTTTCAGCAATTGAACACACCAATGGATCAATTGGATGCGGAATGTCACACATTGAAGTGTTAAAAAAATGTTTGGAAATGGACGATGACATCTTCATGATATGCGAAGATGACTTGTTAATAATCAATAAAATAAATTTGAAACGCATGATAAGTTCATTTGACGCGTCTGAAAAATGGGATGTCATCACTTTTACTCCAAGAGGTGACGCAATTCAGAATCAAACAATAAATACTGATTTTATAAGAATAGAAAATAATCAAACCGCAACTGGATATATCATAAAACGCAATTTTATACCTATCCTCATAAAAAATCTTGAAGAAGCCATACAAGGCCTGTTGTGCGGGGGTGATCCAAATATATTTGCGATAGACCAATATTGGAAACAATTACAAAAACATTATGGGTTTTATTACTATAAATATTTATATGCCGGGCAATTGGTCGGGTTTTCAGATATAGAAAAAAGGTTTGTCAATTATAATGATCGGTTTATTAGACAATAATGTCATCTTTTCTTTGCCGTTTTGTTTTTCCTACATCTTGTGATGGGTTTTCTGACACTTTTTCCGGTACCATAAATCTTCATCAGTTTATTGCCATTTTTGGAAAAATATAAATATTCTCTTATATGAAACATGATTTTTTTTGTGACTTCGGCGTCTACTTTTATGTCGCGGTTTTTATTGGGATTCTCCTTACAATAATTATAAAGGGTTTCGTGTAAAAAGTCTCTATTGAATGGTGCCACTGAAACTGGTATGTGGTTCAATACTCTATCTATCATCTCTTGTTTTGATAATGAGTGATAATAGGATCTTGGCAAAATATAATACACTTTGTCGCCACACATCTTTTCAAAATAGGTGTTGTCTATAAAACATATCTCCGTCGTGGCCTCTTTCATGATTGTGCATTTAATCAATTCCGCATGAGTTTTATTATTAGTGCTTCGTTTAATCTCTATCACCTTGTTTTTGATTTTGAACGCGCAAATAATATCATCAAACAATTGCGATTGAATTTTGGTTTCCATGTAATTTATTATTTTGTGAACCCATTCGCGACCACATTGATTGTTTGTGTACAAATACATCTTTTGAAACGCATTTGTCTTTTTTTTGTGCGCTAGGAATTCTAATATTGTCAATATGCCTGGCCGCAAAAACTCAGGATATAAGTCCAATAATTCATTGAACTCTTCCTGTTTTAATTGCCTCCGCAAAATTACTTCAAACGCATTATTCAATTGTTGTAAATTGGAAAATTGGCCAATCGTTTCGTCTAAATCAAATACTATTGTTTTTGTGTTAGGAGAAATCGGGCAATTGGAACAATGCGAATCAAAATATTCTCCTATTATTACTTCTATGTTTTTCATCAATTAAATTCGGGGTTCATATACTTTATTTTTATATTTTCAAAAACACATATATTATGAGTTGTTTTTTATGTAATCTGCCACCATTAAAATCAACTGTTCGCCAAAACTCATTTTTTGATATACCAAACAATCGTCAAACCTGATTTTATTTATTCGGCCATTCCACAGTTTTATTACTAAATTGATTCCGTCTTCCGTGAAAATTGTATTCAGCAATAATCCGCCATTTGTCACCCGAATGTCATCCTTGTATTTCTGAATCCATCGCGTGTTTTTTCCTATATGGAGCACGTCCAATTCGTCCGCATGTCTATATCCTATCAGTTTTTGTATCATTGTTTTCTGCTTGTCCTTGTCTAATTCGTCGCCAAATTCTTCCTCTATGGATTGTTTGATTTCTTCTATCATGTCTTTTGTGGTTTTGTCTTCTATGTAACTGTTCCTTTCCTTTTCCAATTCTTTTAATAATTCGTTGGGATCTATTGTTGAAAATAATGATGGGTCTTGTTTTGCATCTTTATATATCTTTTCCAATTCAGCCTCCGTTATCATTCTATAATAATAATGGAGTTATCTCTATTTTGTTTGTGTCTTATTTATGCGGTTGTTGCTGTCAAATCAACTTTCATTATGTTTCTCAATGTCTTGAAAAATGCCAATGAAAATTCGGTCAATCCCATACTTATCAATATGAAAACCGCCGCAAAAAATATGAAATAATTGTCATATTCACTCAATTGTTGGTTTGTTCTCAATGGATTAAATTTGTATATTAAAAATAAACATATCACAACATGCATGAAATTGCTTATGGCACGTATGTATGAAGGTAGGATATATGAAACTCCTAAAAATAAAAAAATATACGTCAAATACGTGATTCCCATTGTGAATAAAAATGTTGGGCGTTTGGCCGATTCAATTATATTGTCCACCTTTTGTAATGATGATGTCTTTGACATTTTGTTGTCTATAATTCATATAGAGATTTCATTTATTTTATCACATGTCCTCCGCTTCGCTCATTGCTCCCCTCGGGGGAGCCTCCGATGCCATTGTCATTCATAATTATAAAATTTTAAATAAAATTGGCCAGGGCGGCTTTTCCTCCGTCTACAAAGCTCAACATAAGAAAAATAACAGGATCGTCGCCCTGAAAATTGAAAAAACAAAAGACTCTAAATCCATATTACATGAATCAAAAATTCTTTCTTATCTCAATCGTGAACTCTCTTCCATTGTCGTTCCTACATTATTTTGGTATGGCGCGTTTGGGAAAATGGTCGGCATTGCCACTACTTTTTATTCTACATCCATGACGGAAATTTTGTCGCAAAATTTGAGCATAACCATGAAAATAGATTTGTGTAGGCAATTGATAAATATTATTCGTCAAATTCATAGTGTTTTTGTCATTCATTGTGATATTAAACCAGACAACTTCATGTGTTATAATGATGGCAATAATGGTTTGATTAAATTAGTTATTATAGATTTTGGCATGTCGCGTTTGTTTGTGGATTCGCAACAAACCACTAAACATTTGCCCAATAAAATTTCGGATTCTCTATTTGGAACTCCTAAATATGCTAGTTATAATATCCATCTCGGACATAAATATTCAAGGCGCGATGATTTGATCTCTATTGGATATTTATTGATGACTGTTTTTGATATTGTGTTGCCATGGTCTGCACTTCCTGTTCTTCAAAATGATGATCAAAGTCAAAGACTACTATCACATTGTGATCACCCGCACAATCTCTATCGTCGTGATCTTAAAATGTATGATATTTTGGTTGAATATTTGCGAAAAATGGATTTCGCAGATATTTTAATACCATATTTTACTGATGTTTATGCTTTGAAATATGATGAGCCCCCCGCTTACTCAAGCCTCGTGAATTATTTTATTACACCATGACTTTTTTTTGAATCAAATCATTTTGTATGACGTTGTTAATTGTGAACATCTCCTTCTCTATCGCAAGAGAATATGATTCCAATAGAAGTGATAAAAAAATTATCGCAATCAGAATTCCAATTGACATAATCCGATCGGTTGTCATTGCCATTTATATATTATTGTGTTATTTATATTTTATTGGGTTTCATCCAATAAAATGAATTAGAAATATAATATTAATATTTTATATAATGTTTCTACATCTGTTGTTTTTGTCATTCGTTTCCATGACATTTGCTAATGTTTTGCCAACAACTATAAATGAATTGGATCTAAATAGTTATTTAGGACACTGGGTTCAAATGTATGGAGCTCCCACAAATGCCATTTTCCAAGGATATGGAACTTGCGCAACCGCTGATTATGGCCTATTGGATAACGGTCAAGTTAGTGTTTTGAATACTCAATTAAACAAAAATAAAGAAATTGAAAAAATTAATGGTTACGGTTACTACGCAAATGTTTCTGAACCCGGCAAATTAACTGTTCATCTTGATGGCGTGCCGGTTGATGCGCCTTATTGGATAGTTAAATTAGGTGAAATTGTTGACGATCAATACCAATATAGCATTGTAACCACTCCGTCTGGAATATCATTGTGGGTCTTGACACGAGATGTGGAGAGATTCAATGAATTGTATTCTAAGGATGTCACAGATTTCCTTGACGCAAATAATTTTAAGTATGTTCCCATTAAACAAACCGATTGTCAACCAAATATCAAGTATGGATCAAATTACCAATCAGAGTGCCAAGTTGCCAATTATTTGAGAAAATCTGGGTTCCCTGAATATTCTGTTCCGACAATGGTTTGTACTAGCAAATATGAGAGTTCTTACAATTGTGACGCTACTCATAAAAACACCGATGGATCAAGTGATTATGGATTAATGCAAATAAATAGTTATTATTGGTGTTCGGGAGATCCATCGTCAAAATATAATAGTTGTGGTGCCACGTGTTCTAGTTTGCTAAATTGTCAATCAAATGCCAATTGCGCTTATACTGTGTGGAAACAACAAGGATATACTGCTTGGTATGGATATAAAAATCACAAATCTGAATGTGATAATTATAAATTGAATTGTTAAAAATGAATTATTTGTTAAAAATACATAAAAGAATGTCTTCTATGTATGATATAAAATGTCAAGCATTCGTTCTATCGGTTCCGTTAAATGGTTCAATAACAAGTCGGGTTTCGGATTTATTACTTCATCTGACGGCGAGCATGCCGGAAAGGATATTTTTGTTCATTACAGTGCCATCAAGGTTTCCAAGAACCAATTTCGCTATTTGGTTCAGGGAGAGTATGTTGAGTTTGATCTTGTCAAGGCCGCTGAGGAGTCTAAGCATGAGTTCCAGGCAGACAATATTAGTGGCATCAAGGGCGGTAGCTTGATGTGCGAAGTTCAGTTTGCCAATCGGCCCGTAAAGCCGGAGGGTTCCACAGATGAAGGATTTGTCGCTGTTCAACCTAAGCGCAAGCCTAGGAATGTTGAGACGAGAGATGACTCCAAGAAGCCTTCTTATTCTAAGATTATTTCTAAGAAGTAAACATTCAAAAAATTGATCAAACAATTCTCTGATTAACGTGTGGTAAAATAATATCACACTTTAATACAAAATGGTCAAAAATACTTCAGGAGGAGGAAATGCTAAAAAACAGGCTCGCAAACACGCGGGTTCTTCAAGTTCAAATATTCTTAGGGTGTCTCAATCGCCCATGGAACTTTATGCCTGTGTCACTAAAATGTCAGGCGGAAATCTTTGTAGAGTTGTCGCGCAACATGGGCATGACAGATTAGAAGTTTGCTGCCACATTGGCGGCAAATTTCGCGGAAGAAATAAGAGAAATAATTACTTGTCAGTCGGAACATGGGTTCTCGTTGGGTTAAGAGATTGGGAGAATCCGGTTAAAAACTGCGATCTTGAATATGTTTATGAAAAGGACGAGACGGATCAGCTAAAGAATTTGCCAGGAGTCAGTTTAAAACACGTGCTTGCTGAACTTAAGTCGCAGAACAATTTTGGATGTAACGACGATGACGAAATGGTAATTCC
>Ga0209230_10000329_pt1 | contig 18503 bp, 11 predicted proteins | sample LakOntMetagenome_FD_187467 | JGI IMG/M metagenome (GOLD analysis project Ga0209230, IMG submission 187467) | Freshwater and sediment microbial communities from Lake Ontario - Sta 18 epilimnion Metagenome (SPAdes) (version 2) | ecosystem: Environmental > Aquatic > Freshwater > Lentic | place... | reverse complement strand
TACATATTTTGCCAATTACGCATAACAATACAAACATGTAAAATATATAAATGTTTGTATACGGATAGTATAAAGAGGGAATAAATCATGTCAAACAATCTTCCATTATACAATGTGAATGATTATACTGATGCCGAATTGTATAACATATTAGATTTAGTAAATCCAACCGACCGTGAATTAGAAGCAAAAATATTGATGCAGATTCATAAATATGAAAACATTGGGACAAAGTCGGCACAAAAATTAGCCAGATTTTTTGACGATATTTATAATCATTTCTTTGATACGGAAGAAGGCGAAGCTGAAGCAGAAGAAGGTGAAGCTGAAGGATATGCAAATGCAATCGAGCCATTTGAAGCTATAAGTAACCCAAGTAAACTAAATAGAGCGTCCCAATCCACGATTGATGCAAATATAGCCGCTGCAAGCGGCGCAATAGACCCAACAAAAACGAAACAACCGGCAACAAACAATATGATGACATTGGCAGATAAAAGTGCGCCGGAAACCCAAACCGTTGGTTATACACAGAATTTAGCATACACAAAGGGAAAATTAAACCCCATATTACAGCAAACCACCAAGCGGATCATAAGTATCGATAGTCAGTATCGTAGCGATAAGCGAACCATGTCAACTGCATTTACATTCAATTTATCTGAGCCATTAAAAGACGTCGTATCATTGAAATTGTATTCGGTTCAAATCCCTTATACATGGTATACGATTGGGAAAGCATACGGTAACAACTTTTTTTATATCAAAGGTCGCACATCCGGAATTAACAGTGGTAGTGGCATTCATGATATACAGGTGCCCATCGCTCCCGGCAATTATAGCCCGGCCGAGTTAATTGGGGCGGTAAATAATAGTATCGCAGATTTAAAAAGAAGTAGAACAGATATATCGTTGGGAAATACCTCGTTTTCTTACAATTATAATACGTCATTAACAACTGCTAATATCGATTTGAAAACTGGGTATAACCAAAGCAGCTATGTTATCAACTTCAATAATAATTCAATTCCCAATTATTTGGGGTTTATACAGACCGACTATAGTATACGTACACTACGATCAAGATTTGATACATATGACATAAGTAGTAGTACATTTAATGTAAGCCAGAATAATAATTATTTTACAATTAAATTATACGAAGACAACTTTACAACATTAAAATCTAGCTTCAATATTGTCATAGATACGGGTGTATATACTCGATCGACGCTTATCAATCAATTGAAAACTACATTAAGTACCTTAACAAGTTTAACAAATACGGATTGTAGTTTAAGCGCTGGCGGTACCTATATTGATTTGACACTACAGCCGTCTAGGTTGACGAATGCTATCACTATAAATACGAAAACCCAGATCGTATTTTACGATTTTCAATACTATAATGTAGATTTTACGAATACTATTTTTACAAATGGAAGCCGAGATATATCTGGAAATATTGGAAATACTATAACCGGAAACATATCACTTATAATAAATCCCACTCTAATTGATGAGTCCGGCCAAATCATAATACCGCCAAAACAATTATTATGCAAAATAAAAACAAAGTTTTATAACGGGAATTCGACATTGAGCTATAATAATGCAGAAATATTTCACGAAATTAAATCGGCATTTAATACTGAAACAACCTACAACAATTTGTCAAGATTGTACAGCGACTTAGCGACGGCGTTCACATCATATGAATACGCCGGTATAAAAATATTTGCGGGTACAACAGTTGCAACTAACGGCACGCTTAGTTTGAGTGTAGTTGCAGATGATAGAATATGGACGAACCTGCATGGAATCGATGGGACGGTTGTTTTAAGATCATGTTTTGGATTTGAACGCGAGATAAATAACATGAACGAGACCAATAGCGAATTACCAGCAACCGAGCAAAGTGGCGACTATACAATATATACAGAGCCATTTGTTTACTTTACACCAAATAATGCAATATATAGAGACGGATTAAACGGAATAAATGATTTGTCGTTTAGTGTACCGAATTCGAGTGCAACTGGCAGTTATAAGTTGAATGATTATATTAATGAGATTAACCAAAGTATACGTAATTATGATCTGTCACATAACAATGTATTTAATAGCCAGGAAAATGCATTCAATAATACAACTGCATATCCGTTTGGAACACATGCATATTTACAAAATAATATATTCCAATTGCATGTTGGCATTAGTAAAATATTCGACGCGTCGATGTATATAGTAGATTTGTCTGGAAGTATTTTTGATAATACACATGTCAATAATACTCTTTACCAATCAAAACTTTTAAATGATTTATCTATCCCATATCAAACAAATACGGATAATGCAAATATTGACATTGATGTGACTACAATTGTATTTACATTAAAACCAAAGCTTGATGGTCCACGTATATATGGAAATAAAAACGAGCCGAATGTTGTAATAAGACTCGGGGATATAACAGATGATTATTTGGATACATTGCCTGCAAGTAAACAGATGGATGATATAATAAATGATTATATTCAGCCGTTATTCGCAAAATATACAGACCCATTATCAAATATAAAAATATTAGAAAATAGTGTAATAACTGCGACAACCGGCACAGATGGCTTTAATATATCATCGAAAGTCGATGTTAACAAAACATTATTAGCAAAGGATTACCGTATATCATTTAATGATGCAACTGCGTATAATTTTACATGGAATGCGAATTTGAAAATATCCACTGAATTATTGAATAATAAATATATTGATACGTCGAATAATGTGACACTAAATTCGTCATATAAAATATACGATAATAGCAAAAATTTCTTTGATATAAGTGCGAATCAAGTAGATAATAGCGGAAATATACTCGATAGTAGCGGAAATATACTCGATAACAATGGTAAAGTACGCAATATTAATAATAACATACAAACCCTAAGTGGACGGGTAATGTATACAGTGATACCCGATGGGAATGTTAAAATATCGGGTATTTCTGCCGTACCTCAATTAGTTCCGATTGATATTAACGTGACAAACAATACATTCTCATTTAAGGCAGTAGACGATGGTGTGGCAACATCTACCGCCTTAAATGATGTAATTATCACAATACCCACTCGTATATATTTTCGAGATACGTTAATTAATGAGATTAATGCACAACTGCGTGCTACCTTAACGAATTCTACTATTATTACAGGAACCGAATTTTCCATTGTGAATCGATACAATAATTATTATACATCCATTGTAACAAACCTGAAGCGTGAATATACGACTAGCGATTATAATTTAGTTTTCTATGATAAGCTCAGTTTTGCCACATGTACAGTTGGTACATCGAGTGTACAAAATACTACATGGGATACTACGATTGGCTGGATTATGGGATTTCGTGAATACACTACGTACGATATGTCTGCGCCGGGCACCACAGATAATACGGTAGTAGACGCGGTAAATGGAAACGTAATAACGATTATCGGGGATACTGGATTGAGTACGAACCTGTATAATTATTTTTTGATTTGTTTGGACGATTTTAATCAAAACCATTTGAATGATGGATTGGTGACGATCACAAATGTGGATACAAGTATTCCATTGCCATCATATGCAAGTCGAACTGATTTTGTATGTGATCCATCGGGGCAAAAAGTATACAGTGCATCTAGTGGATTGACCGAAAGACAAATATATGCAGCCCAGGCTGCGGCAAATTCGCGAACAATCAATGAATCCATTGGATCGTCAATTAGTGCGAATAGCTACGGATCTGGGCCATTTGTATCCGATGTGTTTGGTATCATACCCATGAAAGTATCTGGATTAGCCAACGGGAGTTCATATGTTGAATTTGGCGGGACATTACAAAACCAGGAGCGTAGTTATTTTGGTCCAGTAAATATTCATCGAATGTCGGTGCGGTTGGTAACCGACCGAGGTAATTTGGTAGATTTAAACAAGGCAAATTGGTCATTTTCTCTGGTATGTGAACAATTGAATAAATTGGACCCGGGTAGCGGTAAGTAATGACTAGCGCTAAGTAATGCGTAAATTCAGTAATAGATAAATTATATACGTATTGTAATAAGAGCCATATGTTAACACGCGAATTAATAGACACGGTTATTTCTTATATTGCAACTCATGGAATTTTCACGATTGAGTTGATTGGATTTCTTGGACCATTATTGGTAGCATGCATAGCATTCTACGGACTGTGGGGGTCCAACAAATATTTACTCACATACGTTTGTTTTTTTCTAGTCAATATGATTGTAAATAAATCGATCAAATTATGGGTACGCCAACCCAGACCAACGGGTGGAAAAAGTATATTAGGCGAAGTATATGGTGAAGTGTATGGCGGTGCCGACGAATATGGGATGCCATCCGCACACGCGCAATCTGTACTTTATTCGACAATATTTTTGTATTTGGCAAAAGGCGACGTTGCGTGGTTATTGTCTGGATTAGGGATTGCAATCCTAACCATTTATCAACGATGGTCATATAGACGACACACAATTGCACAGTTATTTGTAGGCGCAGTGTGTGGGTGTGTTGTCGCATATATTGCAAATTTTACCGCAAATCGTTGGATAACTGAGAAGAGTTTCTGGTAAGTTTAGACAACCCCGCCAGAATATTATTTGATAGCAACCGACAATATATGTACGTATATTATAAGAAGCAATATACGTACAATGTCTCAAGGTGATTATATAAAACGAAAACAAGTGGCGCAGACTTTGCGTGCGGACGGATTGAATACCCCCAACCGATTCCCTGCAGTATTTAGTTCGCAAGATTTATTGAAATACCAACAATATCAAGTTATAAACAACGATTCGAATACAATAATTAACTATAATTTGCTTTCAATGCCTGGTAAAATAATGGTATTTGATATGGAACGAAATGTGGCAAATTGCCCGACGTTTGTTGTGTGTAGAAATACAAATACCCGACCCAACCGTGTTTTACGGACCGTTGCCGAATGTCCAGTTTCTAATCAGCCGTTAACATGGGTAGAAAAGAAAAACAGCACGGACACCAAAACATTGTGTACATGTCAATTGAAGCGTAAACACATACGCAAAAACGTATGCAGTTGTGGCGTCACTCAACCAGCTTAAACAATTGCACATTCAAACCGCCAACTTCGTGAGCAATGTGATGGTGTAAATTAGTTTGATGTAAATATGGAAAATATTTATATCAACATTCGGCGTGATTATTGTTTGCGTTTCATTATTCTACGACTTTTAGATTTGTTGTTGTATCTTCTTCTATGGCTACCTCGTTTTCTGGTTTTTACACCTTTGCGCATTTTAAATGCGCATGGCAACGTTGCATTTGCACAATTAAATCGCCCATTCTGGGACGATTTATCCGTGTAAAGTTGCACTAGTGATTTATTACGACGATTTTGGAGTCTACGCGCTCCGCCCGCTTTGGGTTTGATATAATTGTTTATATTGTTAATGTCAACCATGTCTTTGCCATAAAAGTGATTATCTTTGCCAAAACCTAATGTCAACTTATCTAACATGTTCAACGTTTCCAGTGTTTCCAAATGCATTAATATATGCATTAATCCACTTCCTACAAATGCCTTTGGATGAATGGTTATATTATTATTTCGTTGGAACATTAATCTCTCCAAATTAGTCGTATAAGTAAATGCATTCGCATGAATATGAGTAATGGTTGAAGGAAGTAGAATATTAACTAAAGAAAAAATTACCGCATTATCAATTATATGGCCTTCATCATCAACATCTATACCTTCTTGGATATTTTTAAATGCCTCGTTATAAATAGTCGTCCAACCCTCTGCTAAAATAACAGATACTTCATAATAATTAACTCCCTCAGCAAATAATTCTGGATTCGTACGAATGTTATTGATATATTTTTCCCAAATATCATAAGTAAATATTCCATCATTTTCTAACGGAATAAATAATTTTATTTTTCTGCTTGTCATTTTTCTAATATATATAAACAACATATATTCAAATATTTGTAGAATTCACAAATATTTGCATTTTACATACGAATCGTGTTTATACAGAAATATTCAATTTGTTAAGTATAGTCATAATTTTGTCGACTTTTGCAACCAAATCTTTGTTTTCTTGCGTGAGAGTTTTGATTGATTCGATTAAATGTGGGAACAACCCATCATAATGGATAGATTTTTGTTTGTATCCACTTTCATTTTCAACTGTGGCCGTATTTACAATATCGGGTAACACTTTTTCGACATCTTGTGCAATAAGACCATGTATTGGTTTATTCGTAGTGTCATTTATCCATGTAAATGAAACGCCATTTAATTGTTTGACTAATTCCAAACTACCTGACAAAGACTGTATATTTGTCTTCAACCGAATATCGGATATCGCATTATATGAAGTAGCTTGAACATTACCGCTTATGTCCAGTGCATAATTTGAAGTTACAGTTGTTTTACCAATACCTACGCCACCCTGTACAATAAGGCCATTTGTCGGTCCAGTAGTTCCAGAATAAGTCCCCCCGATAGCAACCCCGCCATTTACATCTAATGCATTTGCGGGGGATGTAGTGCCAATGCCCACTTTACCACTCGAATTGACTATCATCCCGACCCCGGTATGTGCAGTAATTATTACGTTTCCTGTTGCACTATTTGCATGTAATGTCAAATTCCCGGAAGTAGTTGTAAAATTACTTGCAGCTGCACTATTAATACTAACTGCACCCGTTGTATTTGCACTGAGGGTGCTTCCACTAATATCGACATTTTGTCCAGCTCCGTTAATACGCATCTTGCCGCCCGTAGAATTTACAAGAACGCCTCCTGCACCTTGCAATGTTAAAATACCTGTCGTAGTTGTAAAATTACTTGCAGCCGCACTATTAATACCAACTGATCCGGACGCATTCAACGTAAATGTGGTCATTCCACCCAATGTTGTAGCACCAACTCCATTCATGGTAAAGTTGGCACTACCATCCGTGAGTGTTAATGCGCTTACCGATGTAAGTATAATATTAGATGCGTCTAATTTAACTGCAGCAGAAGCTGCATTACCAACCTGAATCGTTCTGGCGGATGCCCCCGAACCAATGTTGATATTTTGCACAACCACATCGTCACCCAGATTGATTGCGCCGCCACTCGAGTTAATTGAAACTGGACCAGTTGCGTCGATGTCTAGACCGGTAGAACCATTATGTTGGATAACAACATCGTCATCCAACCCTAGTATGATTCGAGCACTATCGCTCTTTAGATTAATATTCTTTGCAATTTGAACATTTCCATTCATAGACACGTCGCCAGCCACAGCTAATTTAAAATTCATCGAAATATCACCATTGGCTTTTATTCGCATACGTTCAACCATATTATTTGCACATATATCCCACATAGGCGCTGTAAAAAACATTAACTCATTGTTCGATGAATCCGCATTGGGATACGATGCCACGATTTTGGTATTTTGGGCAACATTGATTACGCCACCGAGTGATCCCCATGAACTACCTGGTCCATACCCTTCGAACTGATGATTTGTAATATTATAACGAATATATCCCGCATGACTTGCTTCAGATGTTGTAATTGGGCGTTCAGCGGTTGTACCGACCGGAATGTGAATGGCGTCAGTATCGCTAATATCTAACACTACGCGAGGATTAATGGTTCCAATACCAATATTTCCATCTGCGCGAATGAACATTTTGTTGCTATTTTGATTGAATCCAAATGATAGTGCATTGCTGGATGAAAGGTCATCTATATGCCAATATTTTATTTCTGCACTATTATTGGATCCGTCAATGCTTTTACCAATGGCCGAACCGATGCTTTTTACAAAATCATATTTATAATTTCCGGATGTACCAGTTACACCGTATGGTAATCCAGTATCTACAATCGAACCGGTTGTAACGTTACCAAATTTGCGTAAATTAATGTACCTTTCTATAAAATGATATTCAATATCGGTATTACTTGCACTAAAAATGTAATTATAATTTCCGGGTGTGCCAGTTACGCCACTTGATTGATTGGCTAACATAGTCTGCAAGCCCGGGTATGTTTGAATCAAATTAGATAAATTCGAATTAACAAAATTTTCCAAATCAAGATTCGTTCCATCGAATGCGTACGTGTAATTGTTACTTTCCCCAGTAACACCATATGGCAAAACATTTGTAAATGAATTATTACCTCGATATGTAATGTATGCAGCAACAAAGATGCTTACAGATGATGCATCAACCACTTTAAAATCCAACGTTGGATAGGTTTCATAACTAAAACGTTCCAAATCCGCGTTTTTCCGCGATTTCAACGAACTATGCGTCATCATACTTGTCCAAAATGTTTGTTCCGGGTTATTTGAAATATCGACATGTAGCGTGCATAGAGGTTTCGTTGTTCCAATACCCACATTTCCACTACCATCTATCCGCATACGTTCGAGTGAACTGTTGGTGCTAATATCCCATCTACGTGCAGTAAAAAACATTAAATCATTGTTCGATGAGTCAGCATCCGGCGACGATGCCACGATTTTGGTATTTTGAGCAACGTTGATTACACCACCGAGTGATCCCCACGAATTACCTGGGCCATAACCTTCAAACTGATGGGTTTGGTTATTATAACGGATATAACCACCATGACTAGCCTCACCACCTATCGCGGTGCTGGGTCGCTCAGCAGTTGTCCCGTGTGGAATACGAATGGCGTCAGTATAGCTAATATCGAGAGCAACCACCGGATTATGCTTACCAATGGCAACCCGTCCACTAATATCAACAGCCCCGTTTAACGACGTGTCGCCATTCACATATAAATTGCCGCTCATGGACAAATCGGTAGTAACAATAAATTCATAATTGTTCGTCACGGTATTAATAATATAATTGTTTTGATAAGAAGTGGCTCGTAGTAATCCGGTAATATCTACATTGCCATTAAACGATGCGTCGCCACCAACATACAACCGACGATTCAACAAAGCATCATTCACTACAAACAACCGAGAATTCAACGATACATCATTCACTACAAACAACCGAGAATTCAACGTGACATCTTTACCTACGATCAACCCCTGATTGATTGCTACATCGTCTTTTACTAACAATTTCGTGTTAATGACCTGTTGTATGGTAGATGATGCATTCGAATCGCGAACCAATATATTGTTAATGTCGAGTTGTTTCACCGTTAATGAGTAACTGGAATCGCTTTCCCCGATGGTTCGAGTGAGAACGGCAATCCCGTTAGTAATATTATGTATCCCGTATGACATATCGGCAATACTACTTGTATTGAGACTGCGTAGCGTGAGCGAACTTACATCGATTTTCAGCGAGTTCGATTTGAGGTTTGTTGGCTTCATAACCCATCCGTTCATATCCGCGGATACTTTCATGTACCCGGCATTGATATCAAAATTATCTGTAACAAAAATACCAGCTCCACCTCCACTCCCATATGGGTTTGTTGCGTAACCGTTTCCAGAGCTATCACCTTCACTTTTTAAGAAATCCTCTAACGCCTGATTCTTTAAGTTAGAATCAGTTGTAAATGTGTATAAATATACTTCATCTGTAGAATCAAACGTTACACCCTTTTTGATATTAGTCGGCGCCGCTGAAAATCCGTCAGGTAGAGTAATGCCGTTGCGTGTGAAATACGCTATGATACCATCGTTTAAATTGAAATCATTAATTTGAAAACCTTTATTCTTAGAGCTTGAAATCGCAGTATTTGTATATGTAACATCTCCACCAATTGTAACGTTATCATTTCCACCACCAATATTAATTATATTTCGCTTATAATCTTTTCCAGCTGGTTTATAATTACCCAGGTTAATCATTGTACTATTCGGTTGAATGTCTGGATTAGAAACCCCTATATTGATGACTGAATCAAAATTATCAAATCTGCGATTCGCGTTATCAATGACATTGCGTTCATCGGTTTTACCAATATTCACTACGTGGGTTTTTGTACAAAAGTTCATAGTACCAGAAATATCAGCCGCGGTTTGAGGTTTATAGTCGATTGTGCTTACTAATAGTTCTCCGTCAAATATTTCAATATCTCCTGATATAACCATATTGCCGGATACATCAAACACGGTATTATTGGTTCGATTAAATAAATTCGGCAAAAAGCAATATTGAATTTTACTGTATCCCAAAACGGTATTATTAAAATTGCCCGAGTCGCCAATAAAAGAAGCAGTCGCATCCGCAATAATCATCGTGTTAATATCGGGCATACTGATCGACTTCAAATTATTTTCAGCTCCAGTAACCCGGTCAGCCATACCGGATGAATTCAACATTTTGTCGGGAATATTTTTCCAAATTCCAGTTGACCAGTTAGTAGAATATATAAACTTACCGGATGAGCCGACTGCCACTGCATTAGATAAATCATATATGAAAACCGAGTTTAGTACCGCACTCGGCAACCCAATGTCTATATGAGTCCATCCATTATTTATACCGGTCGTTGTATATGAAATAACATTATTACCCACGGCGATTGCACGAGTGTCGTCAAATGCATAAATACCTTTATAACTATTACCGTTTTGAAGAATATATGCTTGCTCATATGTGTATACATTGCTTGTAATATCCACTTCATTAAATTTATATCGCGCCAGCCCAGAATCACCTGCATAATAAATATAGGAGTTGGTTACACTTGCAGAAATAATATTAAAGTTTCCGGTGCTATCTGTACTCAGGCCAATTCTATTCGCAGCGATATTTATAACAAAGTTCGGCGCATTATCGAATAACGTTAACAAATTACAATCAATATAGTAGAAACCACTTGTACTTGTTACACTCGAATTTTCCTTATACGCAATAATAATGCGATGAGTAGGTGTTGGACTAACTCCGGGTCGCTTCGCTATCATAATTGTTTGAAAAACATCATCGGTATAGGGTTGACCTGTGAGTTGTAAACGATACCATGATATTCCAGAGTTATTACTTAAATACAATAATCCATTATTTGCAGCAATTGCGCTATATGTTCTGTCAACCACATGCACGTGATTAATGACATTGATCACATTGTCGGATATACTCGTTCCTAACAATATATCACTCTTTCCCCATGTTTTTCCGCCATTATGTGTATATAATAGAATTTGTTTATATTGAGCGCTGACGCCGTTCGATTTGGTACTAGGACTACCTACGGCAATTCCATAATTAACATCAGTTTTCGAGAAATTCATATTTATAATTTCATAACTGTTTTCAGCAACGGTATTGATTTCGCCGTTACCGAGATGCATCGGCCCATTTACATCTAATACGTAATCTTCTGTTCTAGGTCGATATGTATTTATACCAAGAGTTGACGGGTATTTATACTTATTTGTACTCGCCACAGTCATTTGAGAATGAATATATTCGCCAGTTGAACCGGTTAACCCAACCATTGCCATTGCACGCGATGTTGCATAGGGAGCAATTCCGCCGCCAAACGCGCTACCTCGTTTGTTTATGGCGGGATTCATATAAATAAACGTATTTGCGCTGGAATCTTTACCAATAAATGATGCTGCATTTCCAGTTAATATACTGGGATCATTATACACATTCGGTAAGTATTGACTATTTGAATTATCATATACAGTCAGTGTTTCGTTGTGTAATAATTCATTGGATATTCCTCGCCCGGGCGGTGAAAATTGTAACAGCGTGTTTAATTTAATAGTGCCTGAATTAAAATCAATGTTACCTCCACTAGAATCAAACACAATTTTGCCACCGAGTCCAGTTTGACCGCTAGATAATAATGTAATGTTTCCAACTGTGCGTAGTATGGTAGAATCGTCGTTTAATAAAAATGCACCACCCGAACAATTGATTATGAAATCATTCGACGCATCTAATTGCATATTTCCATTGCTTTGGTCTAACTTAATCATCCCACCGGATGTATTCAATAAATATCCGCGTTTCGATTTCAAATGCATTTCTCCGGAAACATCCATAGATAAATAACCGGACGATGTGAGAACAGTGCCACTGGCATCCATTAACAACTGCCCGCCAGATGTATCGATTTGCGATGTTCGCGAAGAATTTATAATACGATTCGTGGTGCGCGTTGTTAAAATACCTCCATCCTGGAAATTGATAGTTGCATCCGGAATATTCGTTTTATTTGTGGAGACATCGTTATAAAACAAAATATTCGAGCTAACATCGTCGGCATCAATTACAACTCCTCGCTGGTTTACGTTTTGTGCAATAATATTGCGAATGTACACATTGCCTGATTCGACTGTTAAAATATCCGTGACGGATCCAATTGTTCCGGTAATATTGAAGACGGTTTTGGGAAGAATTGTATTCACACCAATGTTGCTAGAATTACCAAATAAGTAGGCGTACGTATTCGGGGTAGATAGTGCTGGAAAATTATTACCGGTATTTTGAAATGTATTATTTCCAAAAAACAATTTATTATTGGTATACAGGTCTCTGTTAACGAATACATCTTTTGCTGAATAAATACTATTTCCTGCTAATACATTTACACCGGCCGACAAATCCAATGCCACTTCAAAAGTACCATTAAAAAAATTATAGGTAGGGCGAACTGACCTGGAAATAAATTGGTCTGCAATAATGGTAGATGCATTAATTGTATTAAAATTATCGGTTTTACTAATTCCACCATATTGTTTCCATGAATTATTAGACATACTATGTAGATTTATATACAATTACCATGTATTTTATTTGGTATTGTTTACGGCATAATAACATAATAGATACCAAAATTATGTTATACTAAATCTAGTATTTACCATGGCAACCCGATCAATGATCGATATACACCATCTACCCTTCATTTATTTTCGCTGTTTATGTGTTTTATTATGAGAGTCTCTGGGTTTTTGTCGACTGAATCCGGATTTTTTTTCGGCAAATGATTCAATGGCGATTTTTTTGTCAATAAATAAGTCTACGATTTCCTGATAAAAATTGCGAAATTGCGATCGTTTATGTATCATATCTTCAACCGAAAACCATTGGATTTCTATTTTTTCAAACAGCTTAGAATCGTTCAATGTGTTTTTATCCATTCGTTCCCACAGAAATTGGTGATTTTGATTGTAATATTTGGGAAGGTTCTCGTCGTATGGTAAAAAAAACATATGAACATGGTATTTGTTATGCTCTAGATGGAAAGTTCCGCCATTCTTTTTAACCAATTTGCGAAGCGCGTTATTATTACCGAGGAATCCGGTTAATTCTTCGCCACCTTCGCGTAATGCCGCAGTGAAGGGTGTTTCGCCCGCATCAACCCGTCCGCCAAAGTCGGACCATCCCTTGGCACTATCTTCCATGGGATTCTCTTTGCCAAATAAAAAATAGAGTTTGTTATTATGAATTGTAATTGGTAAAAGACTTCCTGCTACCATATTTACACTATATAAACAAATTATTGTAGGTAAATTAGATCAGTGATACCCGTTTAACATTCGATTCTTCGATGGGTTCTTCTTTCAATTCATATTGGTCAAACGAAACCGTAGTTCGCGCAATATTTGACGACAATTCAAATTTAGGGTCCATCATGGGTATATTCTTATAAAATTCGTGAACCGCGGGATTCGCCGCAATTCGTTGTGGTTGAAAATCCGACAAATATAATCCATTTAATGATTGCACCCGCGAAAGCGCCACATATGTTTGTCCAAATTCAAATATACTTTGGCCTATATCAATTTCTGCCATGTCTAAAGTCGCCCCTTGAATTTTATGAATCGTCAATGCCCATGCTAAACATAACGGGAATTGTCCAACTGCCAATGTAGGATAGTCTTCGGATTGCCAAAAATGGATATGAATTGGCCGAACCATTCCATTTGCGAACTGCACGATTGGTACCAATGTACCCGTACCGAGGTCTTTCATCTCCATAATGATACCTTGTGATCCATTACAAATACCATTATCCATATCGAGATTGATTGTACACATAACCGCGGAGCCCACTTTAAGTCTTAATGTAGTAACACATGGCGAATTGTTTACCATTTGGTCTAATTCATATTCAATTTCCGCGGTCGTCATTCGTATGCATCGCTGTCGCATTTCAACGGAGAGCGGTTTACCGGATTCGATATGTGTATAACAGTCTGTTTTACGAATCGCCGTAAAAACATGTTCTTTTTCTTGTAGTTTTGCGAACATCATCGAATTCACATAATCGGTTTTCGACCTCAATGGAAACAGTTTTGTTGGAACACAGTTATTGTGTTTGCTTGCATCATAGGGTCGTTTCACGTATTTTCGTAAAATCTGCACGCTGTCTTCGCTAATATTGCCGACACGAATTTGTTGTAATATACGAATGTAGTCTTGGTCGGTTTGTCTAAAAATCGTGGTTAATACAACATGACTATGGTCGGGAAACACCTGCGACCACAACGGTGATTCAAAACAGAATTTGTCGGTGTCGGTGTCACCGCTCGTGCCGACGGGCGGAAGTTGATAAAAATCCCCGGTAAATATCACCTGCATTCCACCGAATGGTAGATTAATTTTTGTTGTTTTTCGGGCGATTTCTTCGATGATTTCGAACACTTTTTTTGACAACATACTTACTTCGTCGAGAACCAGACATTTTGTTTTGCGCCATTGCGCGACCGCCCGTTTGTTTTTTAATACCGAATCGACAACCGCCTTACTCGGTCCTTTTGCCAGTTTTATTCCGCTCCATGAATGGAGAGTTCTTGCATTACAATTTAATAATACAGCCGCACAGCCAGTCATGGCACATATTTGAATTGTCCGGTGTACTTGATGTGCATAATCGAGGAGATGTTGAATAAGACGCGTTTTGCCTGTACCGCCCGGCCCGGTGATAAATAGATTACATCCTTGTGTAAATTTACGATATGCATACAATTGTTCTCGCGATAAATGAGACAAATCTGGGTCCGTTAGCGCGTTAGAACTTGTACTTGTGCTGGCGCAAACCGACGACGGTGTTGATAATACAATACGTTTTACTGTATTATCCGTGAAATTAGACATTATAAACTATTTGGCGTTAGCGATTGTTATATATTATCACATAATAAAAGGTTTGTCAATTTTTCATTCAGTTGATGCTTCTAAGCAAAATGAAAAATCGTGACCATTCAGCATCATCGGTATTCCGGATTCATTTAATAGTTGAACGTTAAATTTTTGCAAATCGATCTTCCCTGTGTAAGATCGGGTGTCGGTGGTGAGAAGCCCGTTGTAATACGTTGCAGGAAGAGTCGCACCGTAACTATACGTCGTCATATCTAATGTGATTCGAGCAATAATATTTTTATTAATTAGCGAAGACGAAAGGGGGGTAACAAATGAATTTTGGTTACCTTTATTGAATTCATCAATCGCTAAATATAAATAGCGAGAACCATACATATCCAGAGTGCATTCAGCCTTCGTGCTAGTCGTAGTAACAATGGCATATGTGGGTTTACGAAATCCAAGAAGCCACCCCAGCTTCTGTTTGAAGTTAAATTTGTCACTATTTCCAGCGCTGTCCACATCAAACACCAGCGATACATTCGTGTTTGTTTGAACTACTGTTCTTGCATTCGCTGATAGTGTCACGGTTAACCCGGAGCCATACAGCGACAACGATAACTTATAGTTAATTTGTGTTGCTAAACTAGATGCGGTGTAATTGTTATCATCAATAATGATCATTTCTTTATTTGAGCCATTTACGATTTTAAAATAATTATTACCTAAGTTGGCTGAAATATTATAAAATGACATGGGCACTTCGATACTGGTGACACGAAGAGTATGTACATCGTTCACTTTTTCCGGTAAAACGATCTGGAAATTTGCGGGCTGTGTGTAATCATAATCATCACGAAATTTGGTATCAATACTGATATATTTGGTCTTGGATGGTTTATGTACATTGGTCATTATCATATGATTACCGTATTGTTTTGTTTTAGGTTCCATAAATAACTCGGTTTTATTGTAGTACTCAGTCATTTGGCGTGTATATTATACCTTTGGACATTTAAAATGGGACAAAAATACAAATTACACCCTTGAAGAATTAAATCGGCACGGCGGATTAATTCTTCAAGTAAGATACCACTAATGATTTGAAACCAAGCACGCTAAAAGTGTGCGGTTTTAAATCTTCACTGGTATAAATATTATGATAAATTGCATATGGACCCCCCGTCTATAACAATACGTCTAAAATGGGTGTGTGGTTAATGGAGTTCTCTTAACAGAACTCACTTCAGTTGAGCCACTATTGGCATCATTCGTAGCGCCGTCCATGCCTTCAAATAAATGCAATTTCGAAAATCGATCGTTGAATATCACTAGTCCAAAAAACAGAGCCATAAGAATTAGCAAATAGTTGGTAATATGATTCATTTATATAAATAAATCATATATTTATTTGCCGCAACTGGTGCATTTTTTTGCGTTTTGCAGCCGAGTAAACATATTTTCTTGTAATATGGCCGACGAGATGTTGGTTGGCGTGGTGGCGACGGGTACTCCTAACGTGTTTGTGCGCGGGGCTGCATTAACAATTCTATTTGAGCGATTTTCACTAAATATCATTAGCATTTTGAAAAATTGATATATTTGATATATATTACTTGCGACAAAAACACACTCATGTCAACAATTTCGGGATATACATGCACTTCATGCACAAAAACATATACATATAAACATAATTATGACCGACATGTAGCATGTTGCGAGTTCTTTAATAAAACATTACTGCAACATCAGCACGAAATAGACGCGATCGAGTCGACCCCCGATATACATAACTTATATCAGCTGGTAAAAGAACTCGCGGTTCGTGTAACAAAGGTCGAAAAAGAAAACGCGCAATTGAAACAACAATTGTCCAAACGATGCAAAGTAAATATTATGGAATGGTTAAACAAATTACCCGCGGATCGGCAACCTACTCAACTATTTAGTGACTGGGTGAAGCATAGCGTTTTGACTAATGTTCATTTACATCTCGAATGTGTATACAGCAACGATTTGGTATCTGGAATTATATCTACATGGAAAACGGCATTGTCTGCTAGTCATGGCGAAATGCCAATAAAGGCGTTTGAAACCCGGGCAAATACATTTTATGTATATGATAAAAATACAGACGGTTCTTCAACATGGACAATATTTGCTCCTGCAGCGTTTGATAATCAGTTAAGAATGGTATGTAGACAGTTTGTGGTCGACTTTAAAAAATACTGGTATGATAAAAACCAGGATAAAATAAACGAAGATGAAACCTGGACAAATATGTATGTAGATTATTACCAAAAAATATTGGGCGGGTCAAGAAGTACTACGGAAGCGATTTGTCAAAAAGTCCGGCAACAATTATATGTAATCATGAAACAGGCGTTTACGAACGCAGTTGAGATTGATTTTTCGTAAGAATACAACAGTTGCATGTATATAATGTGAAAAATTGATATAATTAAATTCTTTTTTCATAACATCATTAGATTAAAATCACAACGTTAAACATGGCAACATTTACTACAGAAGATAACCACGGTACGCTGCGTTATTTGGCAACGAAAAATGCGCATATTCGAGACAAGGATATTAGTTTCGAAGAAGGGCCTCATATATACACTGTTTTAGGGGACAGAGGTGGTTATACGTCGGTTACCACCTGGAATCATCATCATTTTGCCGAGTTTGATGCCGACGCAATTATTGATAAAATGATGAAGTCGAAGAACTGGACGAACCCCACATACAAATATTATGGAATGTCGCGAGAACAAATCAAAAAGATGTGGGATGATAATCGCGACTCAGCTGCATGTGCCGGAACAAATATGCATAATCACATTGAGTGTTATTATAACGGTGTTGACGTGGTGGATGATAGTGTTGAATATGGATTTTTCAAGAATTTTGAACAAGATTTTAAACATTTGATTCCATATAGAACGGAATGGATGGTATATTACGAAGAGCTGAAAATTTCTGGGTCAATTGATATGATTTTTGAGAACCCGGACGGCACAATACAGATTTACGACTGGAAGCGGTGCCAGGAAATCAAACACGAGGCGGAATTTGGAAAATATGCCAAGACGTCGTGTATTTCGCATTTGCCAGATACAAACTTTTGGCATTATGCGTTACAATTAAACGTGTATAAGACCATTTTGGAACATAAATATGGAAAAAAGGTGACTGCATTGTATCTAGTTTGCATGCACCCGGAAAATAAATACAAAAATTACCAGCGGATAGAGGTGCCATTTTTAGAAAAAGAAATGAACGATTTGATATTGATGCGCAAACAAGAAGTGGCCGACATGGAGGCCAAGAAGAAACAATAACAAATTATAAAACCGAATGAAACTATAACAAATATTTATCAA
>Ga0209230_10000328_pt1 | contig 18511 bp, 26 predicted proteins | sample LakOntMetagenome_FD_187467 | JGI IMG/M metagenome (GOLD analysis project Ga0209230, IMG submission 187467) | Freshwater and sediment microbial communities from Lake Ontario - Sta 18 epilimnion Metagenome (SPAdes) (version 2) | ecosystem: Environmental > Aquatic > Freshwater > Lentic | place... | reverse complement strand
GGCGGGGCGGCGGGGGGGCGGCGGGGCGGCTTCGAGAAGCTTCGAGAAGAGGCGGCGGGGCTGTGAGCGGCTTCTTTAGGGTTCAGCCCGGGCAGAAATTGAGGGCAGAGTCATTTCTCCAATCCGTTGCCAGTCCTCCATGCCAAGGCTGGTCGAAACACTCATTCCACCGAAGGATATATAAAAATACAAGCATATATTTGACACGGAGCGCGGCCACCAAACGTCGGCTGGGTCCGCTGTCCAATTGTGTCGGTGGGCATGCCGTACATTTTATTTTGACCTATCGAATCAAACCTCCTCCGGCATGTATGTGGTCCAGTTGCCAAGTTGTAATAATCATCTTTACTTATCGGAGTGTGTGACATCGAATTGCATGGAGCATCTGTCCCTTGTGGCGCTCGTGCGTGTCGATCGAGTCAACCGAGCGGGGATGGAGCATCATTGCATCGATAATGTCTACACTGCCACAGTGCCGGCCGAAATAGCATTCCCACCACACTGGGGAACCTCCTGTAAGACGCCACATTGGGTCCGCGCCAAGGTCCAAACATGCAGAGATGATCTTCGGATACCCAAAGTGGCACCCCAACCATAGGAGCGTGTATCCGCGGCCTGAGTCGCTCTCGATGGTCGCGGCGTCTATGTCCATGCCATGCACGGTAACGAGCGCCCTGATGAGCTCCGGGGACTGAGCGTGCGCGATACCCTTCAGCAAATCGCTATGGGGCTGCTGAAGCTCGTGAGGTTTCAGGGACGCCAGGGCGTGTGGGATGTCGTTGGGGTCTAGAGGCGTGCTGTGTGCCTTCAAGTATTCGTTCATGAGTGAATTGTTATCTTCCGGCTAGATTTTAATATGTGCATTTAAACGGGAAGAAAAAATGAAGTGTGATAAGGACACCGGAAAGTTTCTGAGGTCGGGAGGCCCTCAGAAATAATTGCGATTTAAGATGGGTCCGGCTTGCGCGGGGTGCCGAGGGGTGCCGAGGAACTGGCGGGGCGGAGGGGCTGGGGACACCGGAAATTTCTGAGGGCTGGGGCGGCGGGGATGCGGGGCGGCGGGGATGCGGGGCGGCGGCGGGGCGGCTTCGAGAAGCTTCGAGAAGAGGCGGCGGGGCTGTGAGCGGCTTCTCGAAGCGCTAAATCTATCTGCGCCGCGCGGAAAATCTACGGCATTTTTATGTTCGATATAATAAATTCATAATGACCGATCACACAGAGGTCTTAGCGACCCTTACCGACGAGCAGCGCGCTGCCGTGGATGCCGTAATCGCGCAGAAGGATGCAACCATCGAGGAACTCAGGCTAGTGGACGCGACGCTGCAGGTCATGATCGCCGAGTGCAGGGCACAAAAGACATGCTCGGCTCAGGCCAGGCTCGCGTGACCCATGCAGATCTGATGAGGCTCTCGGCGGCGGCGGCGCACAGCACGTGGCAAGTAAGAGTCCTGTGACCCAGCCCGGGGGAATCACGAACTGTCGTTGCTCTCATTGATCTTGTTCCTCAAACTGTCGTAGAGGTTCGGAGGATGCGTCAGATGCGTCTGCTCGGGAACGGACCGGCCCGCGGCCCCGGTGACGGCGTTCCAAGTAAATGTCATTGCCGTCTTGGCCGCGTGCTCGAGGGCATTTACCTGGTCTTCGGAGGCGTCAGGACTGCGGGATCCCAACTCGATTTCGTGAGTCCGAGAGGGTCGAGAAACGCGGGTCCCAACTGAGGAAAGTGATCGCACCTGATACCTTGGCAGCAAAATACAAACTGCTGACAGTTGAACCGCGTGGGGTCGTAGACATCGCCGCGGCAATCCTTGAGCATCCGCTCGGCGTTGTATACGGTCGTCCGTCGACGCTCGACACCCTCGCCGTCCGTCTCATCGTAAAGGACGACCTTGATGGCCTCTTTGGCAGGCTCCGCAAACTTCGAATACGTCTTCCGAGTGATGCTGGACGCGCCGCTACCGTCCTTGTTGGCATCGTTGTCGATCACGCAATCCTTTCCCTCGAATTTGCCCACAAAAATGCCATAGTGATAATACCCTGGTTTGCATTGATAAAAAAGCACGTCCCCAGGCTGCGGCGACGCGATGATCTCACTGTATTTGGGGTGTAAGAGTGCGTTTCCTACGACTCTACACGATGCCCATAAGCCATCGGCGTCGGCGTACCGCGAGGCGTCTAGGGATTTCATGGCGTATATCAGAATACAATATAAATTCAGATGTACATAAACGCACAAACAATAAAAACCCGCAGATTTAGCGAGCTTTATCTGGAGCGCCGGGATCTCCCGCCGATTCGGACACGTCGCCCGCGATTCGGCTTCAACAGGTTCCGGTGATAATTTGGCAGAAGCAACCCAGAAAGCGCGTTCAAATCATCCGTTTAATAATCCCGTGGATCGTAGCGATGGACGTCAGGAGACTGCGCCAACAGCTGGCCATCGAACGCGGAGCTCGTATTGATGCCGACCGCCGTGCTCGACTGGCAACACGCAGGGCTGATCGTGCAGAACGGGATGCCGCTGCCGCGCGACAGGAAACAGAAGAGAGTCTGCGCCGTATTCTGGAACTCGAAGCAATGGAATCGCGAGCCGTCGACGACCTGAAGCGCGCGCTCCAGGATCGGGAGAATATGGCCGAAGGGACGTGGAAGGTAGCGCACCTGGCGGACGAGGCTTTAAGGAACGCCGCGGCCGTTCTCGTCCGCAGCGGAAGGTGCGGCGATTCGCGTAGGGTGCAAGATCTGCAACGCGCATACGCCAACGCCCTACACTCGTTGCCGCAGGTTGAATCAGAGTCTGCAGTTGGCCTGGACAAACCCAAGCCGGCTGCTCTTGGGGCAGAGATTGTAGGGAATGGTGGCAAGCACGCGCGGGGAGACCAGCGCAATCGGCTTGCTGAAGATGGCCTGTGGGTTGCCGGTGTGAACGTGTGGCCGCACATCCGGGGCCGCCTCCTCCGAGTGCATCTCTCCGCCGCCTTGCTGAACGAGGGATACTGAAGCTGTGGTCATTGATGTATTACAAGCACGCGCTCTCATACCTCGGCCAAACTCACAACTTGGCGCTTCATTTGTTCGACTTCTTCCAGTTCGCGCCCTGATAGCCATGGGCCTTCGGGTCCAGTGGGACAGACGGCGGGCGCATTTTCTGTACAGGCGTCGCGTACCGGGATCAGCTTGTCGTCAATTATTCGCAAACTGTTTCCGATGTGTTCAAGCCACCATCGCACCTCTTCGTGTCGCAGCTTATCGCGCTCCTCTCTGAGCTTGGCCAGATCACGAGCTTGTTGCGCGATGGTTTTTTTGTCACGTTCGATCTTTGTTTGTCGATCCGTCCTTTGGTCGTCGTTTTTGCTATTGACATACGAGCTTCGACTCGCAATCAAGCTAGCAGCGCCCACGACGACAGCGCCGATAACGATGCTATTGAGAGCACTCATGATACCATAACACAAAAAATAAAACCCGCATATTTAGCGAGCCTCATCCGCAGCGCCGGAATTTCCCGCCGATTCGGACACGTCGCCCGCGATTCGGTTCCGGTCATAATTTGGCTGGGGGCACCGAAAATTTCTGAGGGCTGGGGCTGGGGGGATGCGGGGCGGCGGGGATGCGGGGGGCGGCGGGGCTGTGAGAGGCTTCGAGAAGCTTCGAGAGGCGGCGCGGGTTCTCGAAGCGCTGATAGGTACACCATCGGAGTGGTTCCTGACAGTTTCGGGAGCATATAATTCTCAAATTATTGGGGCCGCTATGTCATATTTCACCGGAGTCGACTCATGACGACCCGCCGCTGCTGCCAAAAAGTTGCGCACCGCCCACGGCGACCTCGGATGTGAACTTGATCCCGAATGCAATCGCTCCTCCCACCAGGTCCATCTGATTCTCAACTCTGCATACACGATTCAAAATAGACATCGAGATATACTTCTTTCAGTGATGATATGGTCGCGCGGGGCGTTGGCATGCACACAACCACGTCGTCTCCGACCAACCTTCCCGTGTGACACGCAGCGGCAAAATGGTGGCAGTTGAACGTGCTGATGTTGTACACGTTGCCACGGTAAGTCTCGTATGTTTTCTTAGCTTTGTCCTGGGCACTTCTCAGTCTCTTCTTCGTGTCCTCGTCAGTCTCTTTCTCGCCGTTATCCTGTGTGTATATCATGACGTAGATGGCTCCATTTTTAGCGAAGTCCCCGTACCGCACCTTCTGGATGCTCGACAGCTCTGACCCTCCTTGAGAGCCCTTCACCACGTTATTGTTCTCGATCACCCAGGCCTCTGTCTCGCCATCATCGTTCGCGCTCTCGACATAGACGCCGTGGTGGTAGTAGCCTTGCTTCACCTGGTAAAAGATGTGATCACCGGGCTTGGCGGGTCGGACGATGCAGGACGCGGGCTTCAGGAGGAGCTCCCCGAATTCCCTGCAGAATTTCCAAAATTCGTCGGGATCGGCGACGGGTACCATTTTTTGCGGACCCTCCCGAAGGTCGAGAGCGTTCATATCCTTCATTGGATATCACAAACAATAAAACCCCGTGGATTTAGCGAGCCTCATCCGCAGCGCCGGGATTTCCCGCCGATTCGGACACGTCGCCCGCGATTCAGGAAGCCTACGGCAGTCGACGCAGCTGCTCCTCTCGCAGAATCTCGTTGTGATCATGGGCTCGTTTCGCTCTCGACCCCCCCGCCGACTCGGGCATGCGATGTCCTCTCGCAAGCTTCTCGGACTGCACGCAGGCCACCGAAGCTCAGTACGGCGTCTTCCATCGACAACAACTCATCGATGCGCGAGCTCACCCTAGCCTCGGCCTCGGCCGCTCTCTTGTTAGCCGCATCCGCCTCGGCTTTGCTCGCTCGCGCCTCGGCTTTGCTCGCCCGCGCATCGGCCATGTTCGTCAGCGCATCAGCCTTATCTATTCGAGTCGCGTGTGCACACCATGCAACCACAGCTGCCGCGGCGACAGTGGTGATTCCCGCAGAAATAATCACGGTTGTCGTATCCTTCATTGTGTATCTCAAACAATAAAAACCCGCTGATTTAGCGAGCCTCATCCGCAGCGCCGGGATCTCCCGCCGATTCGGACACGTCGCCCGCGATTCGGTTCCGAATTGTCGCGGGATTACACATTACTATGAATCATCCGCAAAGACATGCATGATTTCAACGATGGTAGCGCCCGGAAGGATATCGTGCAAGGGGAGTACCCGGCCGTCCACCGGCAATTTGAGCGTCGGAAACTGGTCCAGCCAGGCGTGCGCGTCAGCCGGTGATGCGGTGCGAGAAACCAGGGCCGCGCGCTTTTCCCCGGTCAATTCGTGGTTAGGAACCAGGAAGTACGCTGGAACCCCGCACTCGGTACCGATCCGGATAACGAGGACCACCGGGCCAGACGATGAGCACGAGTGAGGCGCATCATCGAGGAATGGAGACGTCATTTCCTGAATTGATTATGCTGGAGAGGAGCTCTGTGCCGGGCTTCAACAGGCTCCGGCGAGGTCCTTTCCAATGAACGCGGCGGTTTCCAATTAACAGGCTGTAAAACCAGCGACCGCCCCGATTGCCGACATTCCTAATTAATATGAAATAATGGATTCCGCGTCCGAGTCCGTGGTCCTCCTTTCCAATGTTCGTGGAGCTGACGAGCCGGCGCGCTATTACTTGGTCGCGCTCTCCGAAATGACAACGGAGATCCGCAGAATGCTGAAAGAATCGATCGACGGAGGTCCCGAGGCACCCGAATGGCTTGCGGCGCTGGGGGAGCCGCTCGGGGGTCTGGACCGCCACGGGTTCGGGACGAAAGCGCGGAAAATCCCGGCCGGTGCGCGCGTCGTGGAAATTGTCGAAGTTTTCACGGATTTCTGATACTGTAATTATTATCGCGCGTACCGTATGAATTCAGAGCGCCAGGCAAAGTTGCAGTATGCGCATCGGGCAATAGCGAACACCATCCGCGAGTACGAAAACCGATACATGACGACCAGGAATCGCAATGCGTTCGACGATGCCATGCGTACCAAGGTGCGTCATTTCCTCGCGATTGCAAATTCCAGGGATCGTCATGATCTTCTCGCGTGGATCGAGGAAGAACGTGTGAAAAAAACCCAGAAACGACGCAGGAACGCCGGGTCCGTCGGGTCGTCCGGGTCCGTGGGGCCGCCGAAAACCAGACGCACCTGAATTTTATTTATTGGCAAAGGTATGAGCTCGCCACATTCTCGCACCCCCGCCGGACTACACAACAGCTGGAACGCCAGGAGGACGCCGGGAGGGTCGCGCGCGTTGAACGAATGGGGCCGAGAAATGAAGGTTGCTCGCCCCGATTTGCCTTTGGTCTCCGGCAAGAGCGTCATAGTGACCATCCCATATTTGTACGAATCGTTGAAACAGAGGACGTGTGATGTCGGCGTGGACGCGAAGACGGTCACTCAGCTCCGGAATTTCGCGTACGCGATGATGCATCGGAACCCGATCCCGCCAATGACCCGCTCGGCCGTCGACAGCGTCTTCACGAAAATGGTCGCGGCGGCGAAAAACGTCAAATATACGGGGAACGCGTTCACAATTGCGCGTCGGAAGTGCGGGTTCCCGGTTCTGAAGAACGGTTTGAAGTACAGGTTGATGACGAACGAGGAAATGAAGGAAGCTGGGTACGTATCTGCCGGCGCGGACAAGGGAGTTTTCATGATCACGCGGAAACGGAAAGCCGAGGCCGCAGCCGCAGTGTTCGCTGGTCGACACAATTCCATGCAGCCTCCTCGACACAATTCCACCCTCGCACGGAATGAGTTTATCAAGTCTAAAGAGGAAACGGATCGATTCTTACGAAACTTAAGGGCAAATCCGGCTAGTTTCTCTTATGGTGCCGCGAACAATTATTCGACTCGAGCAGATCAAGCGTTCAGAGAGCATCTCGATTCGCTTCCCAGTTCTTACTGGAATCGAATTCCCGGTGACGTAAACGAAGCTACGAACCATCTGATGAACGGAAAATAACCGTTACATAAATGACGGTACGTGTATTTTTATCCTGCGGATCGTACCAGATGAACGGGAATTCGAGCAACGACGAGTCCCTGGCGAAGAAGAGGAATAGGTTGCTAGATATCGACCGGAAGATTGCGGCGCGGAAGAAGCAGGAAAAAGCGGTGCGGATGGCGAGGCTCGAGGAGGCCGTGGCCAGGGCGAGGGCACACGAGGCGGCGAGGGTTTTGCGAATGACGAATGGCGAAAGGAAGGAAGAGGCCGGAGCCGGGCGCGGGAGGACTCGGGAATTGCAGACGAGGCAAGTGGCACAACATCGCGCGTTTATCAGGTCCTGGGAGACTATCGATGGAGGGGTACGTAAAGGAAAAGAAACGCGGGATCTGAGAATGCGTGAGGTTGCGCGGACAGCGAAGCGGTTGAAGGGTATGACCGAGGCCGAGAAGAAACTGAGGAGTCAGAGGATTCAGTCCGAGAAGTCGTTCGTTCCGGCACCAGGACGAACTCGTCAAACGGCACAAACGCGGAAAGAAAAAGTCGCAAAGGCCAAAGCGGAGGCCATAGCGAAAGCGAAAGAGGAAAGGAGGATCGATATTGCGGTATCGCTGGCGAGGAGAGCGGCGTTTACCCGACGCCTCGCAGAAACCAAGCGAGAGATCGCCGAGACCAAAAAACGGGAAATCGAGGCGTTCGATGCGGCGCGGGCGAAGCTCATCGCAGACTCGCGTGCCCGGGAAAGGAGCGAGGCCATCGAATTGAACAAGCTGAGGGTCCACCGCGAGCTGATGAATAGCGTGCGGGCGGCAACACAAAGACGATCCAGGAATCCGCCGGGCGTTCTCGTGTCGATCCTCAAACAAGGACCGCGACCCAGCCTGAACGATCGGACACGAAGGAAACGCAGGATTTCCGTCGGGTTTGCGCCGTATCACACCGGCCGGGAGTTTCAGCGGTTTTGGAACAAGGCGCCCAGGTCAACGCGGAAACTGATAGAGAATCGCGAACACCGTCTCCGGGAAAAGCGCGAAAAGGGTGTCAAGGCTTGAACGCCAGGTGCGCCAGGGCGATCCCGATGATGATGTCACTCGAGTAGTGTCCGCGGGACGCGATCATCAAGAACGAGTTCATGGCGATGTACGCGATGCCCGGGATCGTCGGCATGAGCGCGAGTGCCAGAAGCGTCGTGAACAGCAGGTGTCCGCTGATGGGGCTATCCCAGCAATTGCCGTTGAAGAATTCCATGACGCCAAACGTACTTGAATCGCATTTTTTATCGGATTTCGGGTACACGGTCGCGACGGTGACCAGGGCGCGCAACATCATCAGGGATCCGTAGGCGGGAATCACAGAGTCCGCTGCGGCGCGAAGCGTACGGAGGTCCGGGATGAACGCGAGAGCCGGCAGGGCGATGGACAGGGCGAGGACGATTTGCGGGACGTCGATCCTCGGAATATATTTGAACCCCAGATCATAGACCTGGTGTTTGCCGGTCTCGACGTGCCGTCTCCCGAACTCGTCGGCGATCCAATTGCCGAGGCCGGAGACTACGAGCGGTACGAGCCCCTTCATGCGGTACGCCGGATTAAAAACGAAGACGCGACTTTCCCGATGGCGAAGGCTGCTATCTTGGACAACACGTCGTCGGCGGCCGGGATCCTGCTCGCGAGCGATATGTCCGCGGCGCCGCACAGGACGATCCATTTCCACGGCACGTCCAGGCACCCGAGAATCCAGAAAATGAGGTGCCAATTTGTCAGGGAAACGCTCGATTCCAGCGATCCGACCCTCGCGAGTCCCACATTGGCGACATTTGACGCGGTGAGGTTCTTGGATACCGGAATTCTGGACAACATCGCGTTCGCGGTTTCGGGGAATCCCACCGATGCCGTGGCCGAGTCGTCCGTGCCCACCGGCTGCCTTGCAATGTCCTGACGGGTCGCGAACAGTTTCAGGCCGGGAATATTGCTCATCTGGATATCGATGTGCGTCGATACCTTTGGAGATTTGTCCAAGAGGTACCGCGCGCCCGCACGGGATACCACGTACGCGTGCGTCCCGCCGAAAGCCACGAGATCGCGCACGGATCCGTACGTCTTTGTGCGATGCACGGACATTTTCTGGCGTGCCTCCGAGCACAGGAAGCATCCGAGCAGGAGCACGTGGAAATCCTGGGGGACGTCCTCGAGCGCTTTCCGGGCCCTGGCCATGAAATCTCCCGAGAGCACGACGTCGTCTTCGAGAATGAGCGCGTACGGGAGATCGCGGTCGACGATTTGTTTCCAAATACTGATGTGAGACATTCCGCACCCGATCATTCCGGCGGTGCACGTGCGATGACACCACGGCGTCGTTCCGGCTTCGAGATCTGTGGCCGAGAGCGTGCGAGGATCCACGCCGCGAACCAGCTGGTACCGAAGCCCGATTTTGTCGCACTGGGCCGATAAGCGGTTCATTCGCGACCTGCCCGTCGGCGTGTCCATCGATATGACGAACGCGTCCATTACCATCCACCGGATTTAAAAGATACCCGATACTAATGTCCGGCGTCCCGAAGATCATCCACGCGATCTGGTACCAGGGATCCGACGCCATCCCGGAGAAATACCTCGTGAACCTCAGGAAATTCCGTATGTTGAATCCCGGCTGGGAAATCCGCGTCTGGGATAACGCGAGTCTCCGCGCAGAGTGCTCATGGATCGGCCCAGAGTACCTGAAAGCGTACGATTCGTTCAAAATCATGCATCAGCGAATCGATTTCGGGCGGTACGTCGTTCTCTCGCGGTACGGCGGGATTTCCGTCGATATGGACGTCGTCGCGCTCCGGCCGTTTGACGAACTCGATTTTCTCGCGGATCTCCGGGTGCTCGCGGTCTCGAGATCGGTCCCCGTCGGCCGGTTCAGCGCGTTCAAGTACCAGAACGCGGTCCTCGTGACGCCGCCCGGGGACCCGATGACCCGATGGATTGTCGATCAGACCGCGAGCACCGCGAAGACGAATTCGAGGCTGCTCGGGTATCTCCCCGATTCCATGCAGGTGATGTTGACCACTGGACCGTGGTCGTTCAGCCGGATCATCGAGAAGGGTCCGGCAGGCGGGGTCCTCGCGCTGGATCACACGGTCTTCGAGCCGTGCCTGGGCTACGATACAAAGTGCAAGGCGCCAAAGTCCGCGTTCCTGTTCCACCAGCACGATGGCACGTGGCACGGGCTCGGGAAGGCGATCACGATTTTGTATGACGTCGGCCCGGATCGGATATTCGTGGCGCTCGTGAGCGTTGTGGTGGTCGCGATGATGGTCGGGAGGCTACGGAAATAAAATCTCGCGGAACGTATGTCTCAAAAAGCAACGGGCATTCTCAGGCGCGCGGTCCTCAAAGTGTGCACGGACCCACGGACGAGCACGGTCCGGTCGATGGCGCACACGTGGGACCTCCTGGCGGCCGTCGGCAAGGTCCAGGTATCTCCCGCAATGTCCAAGCTCCGCCAACAAGTCATGAACGACGCTCTGATTCGCGAGGCGGGTCTCGGGAACCTGACGACCGTCGATGCGCTCCTGAAGGCCGGGGCCAGTCCGAGCGCTTCCGGGTCAGGGACGACGGCATTGTACGAGGCCGCGCACAACGGGTGGACCAAGGTCGTCGCGCGGATCCTGCAGAGTTTCGCGAAAATCGACGTCCGTGTATCTCTTGGTCTCGGGGCAATTCACGCAGCGATCGTCGGCAATTACCCGGGTATCGTCCAATTGCTCGGGAAATCCGGCGCGAACCTCATGTTTCAAACGGCCGACGGGTCGACGCCTCTCGAGCTCGCGATCCGTCTGCACCGGCCAGCGATCGCAACGTACCTCCGAACACAGGGAGCCGTGCGTTCCAGGACCAGGTAAAAAATGTGCGGTGATTTCATGGTGGATAAAGTGCTTCTTCTCGTATCGATTCTCGGGACGCTCGGTGTGTTGAGCGGGATCAAAGCGTTCAATGGGATCAATTCGGTCGACTTCGAAAAGCACGATGACTAATTTTACATCAGAATTTCCACCGTTTCTCACACTTCAAACAGGTTATAAACGTGGTCAATGGCTCGTCGGCGCTCCTGGTTTGCAGTTGCGCATATACAGTCTTCATCGATTTGCAGCGGCTGCACTGGAATGCGCCGTCGGGCGAGTTCTCAGCGTCGTTCGTTCGGAGTTTCTTGAGAAGCCTTGCCGCTGCCGCTTCATACAACGCGTCCCATTTTTTGGGGAATAATGCAGCGGGATGGGCGTGGACGATCTCGCGGAGACTCGTGGTCGGGTCCATGACTCTGGCGAGCAGACCTGGATTTTCCGTATTCGTTATATTGAAAATTATCGACATTGCTTTTTGGACGTAAATTGACCTGAGTCGCGGTTCCTTCCAGTTTGCCTTGATATTCAACTTAGAGCAGCGTTCTAGGGTGAAGTTGTATAAATGAATTTCAAGGCCTTGCGAAGTCTCACGGTCTCCAGTGACCCGATTGAGTTTCTCGACGACCCTCTTGCGCACGATGTCCATGGTTACTACTGACGCGTCGAGGCTCCTTAAGATACTGTACTTTCGGCGAGCCTCGGATGCCAAGTCTGAGCTAGGCCGAGCTCGTTTTATTTGGTGTAAGAATATGATGGAGACTATAGAATTAGTTCATGCAAATCGTAGATGACTCGTACAGACTTCGGAGAATTCCAATCGCGAAGCTCACGTACCGCGGCGAAGCCTTCGAATACACGGGCGACGGCTACGAAATCGACGGTATGAACCGCGTATTCGGGAAATCCGGGCGAGAGATTGCGAAGAACTCCGAAAATGTCCAGCTGTGGCACAATGGGATCCCGATGACGTTCGATAAGATCCGGTTGCGCCTGGGGATCGTGAACCCTCTCCCAAGGCATATCGAGGCCTCCAGCGGAATCCGGACTCTGGGCAGAAGTCTCAGTGACGACGACCCCGCTAAATTCGCCTTTGAGACTCCCGAGGACCGCGCGAACCTTATAACATTGAATCGGTCATTGATCCAATCGGAAAAGAACAAATGGATGGTTCTCGAGTATGCAGACGACACTTTCGAAACGTACGAAGAGTTTGAATTGTATACGATCGAGTCAGGGACGGGATATATACGACACAAGAAAAACAAGAAAGCCCTTAAACCAAGTCTTAACGGTCAAGTCCAGGTGTATCGAAAGAACGGCACGTTCGCGAATATCTCGGCCCATCGCGCGTATATGTGCACGGTCCGCCGAGGGGATAGAGGCGACGACCAGACGCAAATCGATCACATCGATGGAAACCACCTCAACAACGATATCGCGAACTTCCGGTGGGCTTCACCGTCTGAGAACTCGCGGTATAAATTCACGGCAAAATCGAAGAAACCGAAGAAACTCCAGAAATTCCACGGGGACCTGTCGACATTGAAAAGGTTCCGTGAGTCCGGCTGGTACATGGGACTGGTGTATGACAAGTACGGGATTGTTGGACCATATAGAGACATTCATAGAGTCGGTGATTTCTCGGTGGATTCGCGGGATAAGTACCCTACACTCGGGACCGGGGATATTTTGTACATGGTTCACCGCGTGGTAGCATATGTCGAAGGTATCATTTCAAAATACGAGTTCGAGAATCCAAAGACGTGTGGGTTTGTGGTCATGCATATCGACAATGACAAAGAAGATTTTCGGCCGGATAAACTCAAGCGAGGAACGCCGGCCGAGAACAATATGGCCCGGCACGACAACCCCGCGACTTCTGGGCGAAAACCAATCTGGCAACTCGATCTGAATCGGAACTGTTTGGCGGAATTTCCGAGTCAAAAGGCCGCGTCAATTGCACTCGGAATTAGTCAGAGTGAGATACATCGGGCCATCAAACTCGGTAGGAAGTGTCATGGAAAATTCTACTTCGTGAAGCCTGCTTAGATTGTCATTTTTTGTTGGCGAGCGTGCACGTCTTTTGGCGAACGCAGAAAAACGAACAGACTTTGTTGTAATTGAGATCGCCGTAATCGAAGTTGGCTTTGCGCGGATCGAATATCAGGTGACCTTTGGCGTCGTACAGGTCAGGTCCGAACGCGAGTCCTCGTTTGTGCGACCACACGTTGGCGGATATCACACGCACGCATTTCCCCGGCGCCATGGAGATCCCTGTTTTTGGGTACGCGACGACGTTTTTCATGGGTACGCGGAATTTCCTGGCGATCGTCGCGCGGGTTTCGCCGGGCTCGACTTTATAAATGATGTCGCCGTTCTGACGAAGGAAATGGAAATCGTTGTTTTTGCTCAACAATAAACAGATCTTCGCGAACCTGGCGGGGCACCGTTTGGTCGCCGAGGTCGCACACCCCGTCTTCTTTTTCACGAGATCGTCGAGGACTAATTGCTGGACGGGGTGACACGTCGATAAATTGGTGTTCTCGCGCTGATCTGAGGGCGATTGACTGAGGTCCCCGGGCTGGAGCTTGAAGTTGGATTTCAAGGCGTACTGGGTCACGTACGCGTAACAGTTGGCCGAGACGATTCCTGACGTCGTGCCGTATGGCCTGAACGTGAACACCGGCTCGCTCCCAGATGCGGGGAGTTTTCTCATTACCCTACCAAGGAAAAAAACAATCCTAGTAGTAATGAACGGTACGCTCGTCCTCGCGGCAGTCGCGGCGATTCTCGCGGTGATTCTCGTGATTCTGGCGAGTCTTCCGGTGGCCAAGAAAAACAATGCGGTTGCCAGGGCCCAAGCGGTGCCCGTGAAACCCAAAGTAAACCCTATCGATCCCGTGGCCACGAAGACCTCGGCGCCCGCGAACTTCCCGAAATTTTATTACGGGATGCCCGGGTTCCAATATACCGTTCCGCCCGCCAAACCGACCTTCGAACTGGTCCCCGGCGCGGCATGGCCCAGTCTCAATGGCCGGTCGCGCGATACCGTCGTCAGCTGGCTGGTCGTCGCGTTCCCGAGACTCGTGGTCCGCGCCGTGCCTGCCGGGGGTCCTGCTGTGACGTACGAAACACGCAGCGATCGGATCACGTTGGTGTACGACTCACAGACTCTGCGCGTCTCGGATGCCAGGATCGGGTGACCAGTGACCGGGTGACCGCGTTTGTTTTCGAGGATTTTTATCGCCGAAATCGTAGATCATGATGCAGTCGCCACAATTACCAGGAACGCTAGGACATCCGGGGCAACCGGGGCAACGGTACGCTGCGGGAATACTTCCGGTATGCTGGCACGCCGGATCCGTGTTATTTCTGGTTGGTCGAGACGTTCGCGACGGGACATGGTCGGATTTCGGGGGCAAGTCTGAGCGGTTTGACAGAGGAGATCCTATAACGACGGCGTGCCGGGAATTTTACGAGGAATCGCTCGGGTGCCTGTACGATACCAAACAGATGCGGGCGCGATTAACGGCGAAAACGGCTGTTCTCGCGAGGAGTTCCACGCAAAACATGCACCGGTACTCGATGTACGTGACGGAAATCCCATACAGTCCCGGCGTCTCCCGGATCGTCGAGTCCACGGTCGCGTTCCTACGGTCTAAGAATTTACACAGAGCCCTCGTCGAGAAACTCGAGGTCCGGTGGGTCACGCTGGCGGAATTACGGGAAATGCCGAAACGGATGGTGTTCTCGAGGACGATCGATCTCCACGCCGGGCTCCTGGACTCCATTGCCGCGGGCGGGTCGATCGGGTGGCGCGGGATTTGCAGGGCGCGCGCGGGGGCATGGAACGATATCGACGACTCGCTGAACTCGATGACCCAGATGACCCAGATGACTCAGATGACCCAGATGACTCAGATGACCCCGTTGACCAGGTTGGCTTCGCCGTCAGATTTAAATGTGTGATACTAGATGAGGATTCGCGACGCACTGGCTAGGGTCGAGGCCGATAAGTTTGCCAGCACGGCCATCACGTTCACGACGACGGTCTTCCTGATGTACTTGTTCGTGTACTTGTACGCCATTGATTTCGACAAGCATTTCGCGAGTCCCGACGGGAAACCCGCGGATCTGAGCAAGATCATGTACTTTGTCGCGCAGTGTCACACGACCGCAATGTCCGAGCTGATTCCCACGACCGCGCTCGGGAGGTTTCTGGTGTCGTCGCACGTCTTCCTATCGTGGGGGTTCGTCGTCGTCCTCGCGCTGCCCTCGCACGTCCTGACCACGATCCTCAGCGGTCTTCAGTAGTTGTGCATGGGCGGCGTCCTCGATCCGTTTGACTGGCTTCTGCCGCGGCGATCCTGGCTCTCAAGTTCGCGATGACATCGGCTTCGAAGTCGAGAGTATTCGACATTTACTGATTTAAACCCTTAAATGAGGGCGTCGAAAATCGAAAACATGCCCGAGAGCACGGCGAAGTTCTTGTTCTCGGTCGCGAGTTTGGCAATGGCGATCAACAGCGCGACGACCAAGAGGCCGCACCAGACAAACCATGGGCCGCGGAAAGGGCTCGGTTTACCGGGGTCCTCTTGAGGGGCCGTGGCCACTAGCGCAGAGTACGCGGACGTCGCCAGGATTGCGACGACAATCGCCTGAATCGCGCCAAACTTGGCAAATGTATCGTACCATGGATTCCGGGACGTCACCATTTGCGTCTCCGCAATGTATTAAATTAGCCGTCCCATGACGCCCCGTACGTTTTGGCCGCCCATTTCGGATCGAACCGTTTCCCGACCGTGTACTTGGCCGCCGCGAATAACGAGTTCTCGGCGTTCCGGATACCCCAGATCCTCTGGACGGCCGAACTATCGAGATCGAATAGCATGCCCCGTCCGCCCGCCTTTCGATTCTTCGTGCAACAGCCCCCGCAATTCCGGTCGGCGCACGTATCGAATATCTCGAATTCCGCCGATTTCCCGCGGAACGATATTCGGACGGTATGGTACTTGAGTCGAGGCCAATCGAGTCGCTCGTGAACCGCGGCGATGTTGACTGATCGGGTGAACTTCCGGGAGACTTTCCATTGTGCGAGGGATCCGGGGCCCGAGCTGCCGCTTCCGCTCATCACGTTGTAGCTGGTCAGCGTGCAGTCCCGGCCGCTTCCGGAAACCAGCATGGCTCCGCAAACGACCGCGGATACCAGAGCGCGAAGTCCTCGAAACACGCGTCTCGAGAGCATTTATATCCCGACAATGTATTTATTTGCCTCGGGTTTCCGAGGTCACCCGTCCCACTTGGCGCCGTACTTTGCAGCGATGGCTTTCTGGTCGAACTTCTGGCCCAGCCTGTACGTCCCAGTCGTCGAAAAGTTCGATTCGGCGTTCGAGATACCCCAGATCCTCTTCACGGCCGAACTGTCGAGATCGAACAGCATCCCGAGGCCCCCCTTTTTTCTGTTTTTGGTGCAGCACGCGTCGCAATCCTTGTCCGCGCAGTAATCGAAGATACTGAACACTGCCGGCTTGCCCTTGTACGTGATTTCCACGGTCGTGTACTGCATTTTAGGCCAATCGAGCGACTGATGGACGGCGCAGACGTTGACGTTATCGCAGAACTTCTGGGTGACCTTCCATTGGGATAACGCGCCTGGCTTGGTGTTGTCGTTGCTCATAATATTGTAACTGGTCAAATTGCACGGGATCCCTGCGCCAGAGAACGTTCCCGTCGGGCCGCCGCCTGTTCCTCCCGTTCCTCCGGTGCCTCCGGTGCCTCCGGTGCCGCCTGTTCCGTTGGTCCCGCCGGTCTTCTTGGATTTCATAAAGAGGATCCCGGCAGCTAAAGACATCGACGCGGCCATCGAGCACGCCATCCCGAGACCGATGACCAGGATAGTCGTGTTGTCCATCTAGCGTACCCGAGTTTATTATTTTGAGAATACAATCTCAAAATTAGCACGGTTCGTTAGATGCCACGCTTCGCGGAGGTCCTGGGTAGGCCCTTTTTGATTGTATTTTTCCTTTATAAAATTAAGAAGAAATATAACAATAATTATGAAGAATCTGTTTGCTATTCTGTATACGTTTTCAAAACCGTGTCACTATCTTTATTTCACTGTACATAGTTGTAATCAGAATATCCCGAGTTATCACCATATTTTATTATTTTATTTACCCTCGACCCGCGCTGGACCTGGATCCCCAGAGTTCCCCAGGATTTTAATTACTCGGTTCCGGGTCACCCGGTCACCCCGAGGCGAACGCGAGGCCCGCCATGCCGCTGGCCACCCTGAGGACCTGGAAAGAGTTGGCGAAGACCCGGATTCGGCCGCGAGGACTGTCGGTGATCATTGCGGGGTTCAGGTCGACGACAAGGTGCGCGGTATCGACCCTGCTGAAATTACATGTCCCCGACGGCTGGTGGTCTTCCGGATGCAAAGCAAACGAGTACAAGTATATCTTCTTGGTCGGGACGCGCGTGTGGCACTGGTAGGGTTGCACGAGACGATGGTACGCTCCGCTTCTCGACGAGTACCTATCATGTCCGTTTAATTGAATCCGGGCGTTCACGATGGGATCCTCGGATGCCAGGACTCCGGGGAGATCGCAATTTGTATAGTCGTTGCCGTGAGTCGCGTACTGGCTTGCCGGGATGCTGGAGTTGTACGTTGCCGCGGAATTGTAGACCCAGATCACCTCCTTGACAGGATGCGAGAAGTTCACGGATATTTTCCTGGTCGCGTTGGGGTTGGAGGCGTCGAAAATGATCGGGGCGTCGCCCAGGAACTGGCAGACGTCGATCAGGTACTCGCTGGGCGTGCTGGCGAATCGACGGCGTTCCTCGGTTTCGAGATAAATGTAGTCCGCATAGGCGATCGGGGTCATCGACGGGGTCCGGCCGGTATCCAGGTGCGTGAGCGAAGTCACAGTCGTCGTCGATTTGATGTTTTCTGTATAATCGCGGAAATCGAAGTTCAATTTGACGTCGTGAAACTGCAAGGAAATAAGCGGCAGGCTCATCCCCGGGCTCTTGCAGAACGTGAATTGGATAGGAATATACAACACGCGTGCGGTATCGAAACTATTGTCGTACAAATCGTAGCTCGCGTACTTGCCGATCATATTGTTGAAACCTGTGAGTTTCTCCTCGGGCATCGTGAGTTCCGCGAGAATGTCCATGTACTCGCCCACGTGCCTATCAATCCGCGCGCCGCCGATATTGAGTTCAATGCTATTGAAGATCGCGTGCCCGATGCTGTTGCACCACCGGAGGGATTCGATATTCATACTCGCGGATTCGGGGCCTGGGGAGCCGTAGACGATGCCCGTGGACGTGGTGACTTGTTCGCGGCGCACGGTCACTGTATACACGGTTCCCTTGACCAACCCGGTAACCGCGATAATCCCGGAATCCTCGGCGGACATCGCGTACTGTGGAGATCCGCCCGCGGGAGTCACGGTCGCGCGGTACCGGACAAACTTGCCGGATATCGCGGCCATCGATACAGTCGGGAGATCCACGGAGATTTCAGCGGTGCTCGAGGAGGTCCATCGCGCGTACCGAATGCCAGGCGTATCAGTTGTCGCGGGCATGGGATCGCCGAACCGGAAATCACGGAGGCTCGGCAATGTGACTTCGAGCCA
>Ga0209230_10000327_pt1 | contig 18571 bp, 19 predicted proteins | sample LakOntMetagenome_FD_187467 | JGI IMG/M metagenome (GOLD analysis project Ga0209230, IMG submission 187467) | Freshwater and sediment microbial communities from Lake Ontario - Sta 18 epilimnion Metagenome (SPAdes) (version 2) | ecosystem: Environmental > Aquatic > Freshwater > Lentic | place... | reverse complement strand
TCCATTGCCCGCGTAGGCTATCGCTCGTAGACCAAATGGAGGAATCGTGAGCAAGCCTATTAAGCGTGATTTTGGTGACCGTTCTATCCCGGCATGGGTGACAGGTCGCGGTGGTGAGTCATTTACAGATATCACTTATGAAGTTGCTGATGGCATTGCAAAGATCACTATCAACCGTCCTGAAGTGCGTAATGCATTCCGTCCACAAACAATTATTGAATTGAAATCAGCTTTTGATTTAGCTCGTGACAATGCAGAAGTTGGCGTCATCATCCTTACAGGTAAAGGTGATGAAGCATTCTGTTCTGGTGGTGACATCAGCGTTCGCGGAGACGATGGTTATCTCGGCGATGATTCACTTGCACAGCAAGGCGTTGGCCGCCTCAATGTTCTAGACCTTCAAGTACAAATCCGCCGCACACCAAAACCAGTTGTTGCAATGATCGCTGGTTGGGCAATCGGCGGAGGGCATGTTCTCCACGTTGTCTGCGATCTCTCTATCGCTGCTGACAATGCAAAGTTTGGTCAGACAGGTCCAATGGTCGGTTCATTCGATGGCGGTTACGGTTCAGGACTTCTTGCAGCTTCTGTTGGCCAGAAGAAAGCTCGCGAAATTTGGTTCCTCACTCGTCAATACGATGCACAAGAGGCGCTTTCAATGGGTCTTGTGAATACTGTTGTTCCACTCAAGGAACTTGAAGCTGAAACTGTTTCTTGGTGCCGCGAGATGTTGCAGAACTCTCCGATGGCACTTCGCCTATTGAAGGCATCTATGAATGCTGCAGATGATGGACTCGCAGGAGTTCAGCAGCTCGCCGGAGACGCAACCCTTCTCTTCTACTTATCTGAAGAAGGCCAAGAAGGCCGCGATGCTTACAAAGAGAAGCGCAAGCCTGACTTTGGAAAGTTTCCCAAGCGTCCCTAATTTATGGATCAATCTCTGCTCGAAACGATGCGCGTAATCGCGCTGCCTACAAGAACAAACTTTCGTGGGATTAACGTTCGAGAAGTTGCTTTATTTCAAGGTCAAAATGGCTGGGGCGAGTTCTCACCATTTCTGGAATACGGATATGAAGAGGTGCGCTCATGGTTGGCGTCTGCAATTGAAGCAGCCACAAAACCCCGCCCGAAGCTATATCGCAATTCAGTAAGAGTGAACGGCACAATCCCTGGACTAAATAGTCCAGCAGATATCGAACGAATCGTAGATTCATTTCCTGGCGTACAAACTTTTAAAGTGAAAGTGGGCGATAACCTGCCTGAAGATATTGCGCGCCTTGCAAAGGTGAGATCTCTGCGCCCGAAGGCAAAGCTACGCATTGATGTGAATGGAAATTGGTCCGTCCAAGAAGCAGTAACAAACCTTCGCGCGATCTACGAGAATACTGGTCCTCTTGAGTATGCAGAGCAACCATGTGCGACTGTAGAAGAACTACGAGAGCTCAAAGAGAAACTATTTGTTGATATTTGCATCGCGGGGGATGAAGTTCTGCGCAAGGCAGCAGATCCATTTGCCGTTGATCTCAGCGGTGCAATTGATGTGTTGATGCTTAAAGTCCAACCTCTTGGTGGAATTTCCCGTGCACACAAGTTGGCCGAACATCACAAACTGCCCGTAGTTGTTTCAAGTGCACTCGAAAGCGCTGTCGGAATCAATTTCGGATTACAACTTGCAGCATCTTTCCCAGAAATGAACTTTGATTGTGGTCTAGGAACAGGCTCACTTCTTGCTGCCGACATTGCAACCTTGCCTATCGTTGATGGTGAAATTGAAATCACGGATGTTGAGCCTGACTTCAATGGATATGAAGTGGCGCCGGATCGCTTCGAATGGTGGAAGAATCGTGTTATGAAGACAGCGGAGCTCTTGTGATTAATCCATCCACTCTGCTCGCTCGCGTCATTGTCCGCCAGATTGTTGAAGCCGGTGTGACCGATGTAGTTATTTCACCAGGCTCACGTAATGCACCGCTTTCAATCGCTTTTCATCAAGCAAGCGTTAAAGGACTTATCAATCTTCACGTTCGCATCGACGAACGAACAGCTGCATTCTTCGCACTCGGTATCGCTAAAGCATCAGGACGTCCCGTGCCAATCGTCTGCACCAGCGGTACTGCGGCAGCTAATTACCACCCAGCAGTTCTTGAAGCCTCACATACAAATGCTCCGCTTCTAGTTCTCACTGCCGACCGCCCAGCATCTATGCGCAAGACAGGTGCAAACCAAACTACTGAACAAGCCCGCATCTTCGGAAAAGCAGTGCGCTATTTTGCCGATATCTCAGGCAGCGTTTATCCGATGGAGCTTCCATTTAACTCATTGCAAAGTGGACCCGTCCATCTCAATATTCAATTTGAAGAACCACTCATTGGCGATAAGAGCGATAACTGGCTCAATGATTTAACTATTGCGGCCCCTAAAGTTTTCGATCGCAAAGCTCCTGGATCTTTCTACACAAAATCAACCCGCGGAGTTCTTGCTATTGGTCACGACCGAGGCGGGCTCAGTGTTGATGCGGTGAAAGAATTTGCAGAAAAACTTGGTTGGCCAGTTATCGCTGAAGACCCACTCACATTTGAGAGCGCAGCTTCACACGCCAGCGTCTTTCTTACTTCAAAGACCATCGCTGATGATTTAGCGCCAGATACCGTTGTGGTTATCGGTCGCACAACACTTTCTCGTTCCATCAATGCATTTATCAAGATGGCACGTAAGCAAATTGTTATCGATCCCCGCATGGCGACGGTTGATACCGATCGCATGGCAGATCAGAAATTCACTCAGCTACCCGTTGTTGAAGTACAACCAGCTGATGCTGAATATGCCGATAAGTGGAAGAAGTACTCACTTCGCGCAGCAAAACTTGTCAGCGATATCTCAACATGGTCAGAACAACTCGTTGCTCGCGAAATCGCAGCGGGCGTTCCAACTGGTACATCGCTCTTTATCTCTTCTTCTCGCCCCATCCGCGACATTGAAGGATTTGCTGTCGCGCGCACAGGCGTTGAAACCTTTGCCAACCGTGGGTTAGCGGGCATCGACGGAAATATCTCGACCGCACTCGGCATCGCTTCACAACGTAAAGAAACCATTGCCGTACTTGGCGATCTTGGCTTCTTGCATGATCTGACTGGCCTTATTCATAAAGAGAAGATCAATCTAAAGATTCTGGTTATCAATAACGATGGCGGTGGAATCTTCTCCACACTTTCACAGCGCGGAGTAGACGGCTTTGAAGAAGTTTTCGGAACTCCACACGGGCTAGATCCAGCAGCTATTGCTCAATCGATGGGGATTCCTGCAAAGACAATCGACTCACAGAAAGAGCTCATCACAGAACTTTCGGTACCAGTTCAACGGCTGAGCGTTGTTGTCATAAATGTTCCAAACCGCGAAGCGAATGCAGATTTCCTCAAAGGAATTTATAACAGCGTCTCTTCGATGTAATTTTTAGGCGTGTAGCGCCGAGCGCATAGGAATCATCTTTGCAGCGCTCTCTTCCAGTTCCTTTTCAGGGTTAGAGCCAGCAACAATTCCACAACCCGCGTAAATGCGAATCTCTTTTCCAGTGATCTGCCCCGTGCGAAGTGCGATACCTAGTTCGCCATCGCCACTTGCATCAATCCAACCAACAGGACCGGCGTAACGTCCTCGGTTCATACCTTCAATTTCATCGATGATATCGAAGGCAATGTTGCGCGGAGTTCCACAAACTGCAGCTGATGGGTGCAAACTCTTTAGAAGTGAGAATGCATCAACGCGCTGCTTCGTTTCAGTAAGTGCGCCAGTTACATCAGTTGCAAGGTGCATGACGTTGGCTAAGTGGAGAACAAATGGAGATTCTGGAACGTTAGTTGAAGAACAGAATGGTTCAAGAGCTTCGGCCACTGAGCGAACTGCGTATTCATGTTCTTCAAGATCTTTTGATGAACGTGCAAGGGATGCCGCAAGTGCCAAATCTTTCTCATCATCGCCTGTCTTTGGAATTGTTCCAGCCAGTACGCGCGAAGTAACCATTCCGCGAGACAGACGAAGCAAAAGTTCAGGAGTTGCGCCCACAAGACCATCGACAGCAAATGTCCATGTCGATGGATATTCGGTAGCTAGTTTCTTTAGTACAGGAATCGCCTCAATCTCTAGCGTTGATGATGCAACGAGATCGCGAGCTAGAACCACCTTGTCGACCTGAGAAGAATCAATGCGCTTAATTGCTTCAGCAACGCGCTCTTTCCATGCCTCAGTACTGAGGCTTCCATCGCCAAATGTAAATGTGCCTTGTGAAAATTCAGCGGGGGATTCAGGAAGAACCGGCTGTGGTGCATCGCCAATCCATGTAATCCAAGATTGTGAGCCCTTTTGGCCGACAACAACCTTAGGAATTACAAGAACTGATTCTTCGTTGCGATCAAATGAGAACGATGTGAAGAGAACTGGCCCAGTACCGCTTCCGTGTACCGAATTAGCTACCGCGAAAGTTTCTAGCTGGTGATGCCACCAATCGCGCGCATCTTCAAAACGATTACGCCCGCTTACCTTTGTCGTTGCGTGAACGCCCCAACCAACAAGACCTTCACCATTACGCACCCACGATAATGGCGCATGAGCAGGCAAGAGATCTAGTAGCGGAAGATGTTCACCAATACGAGTTGTGGTGACGGGGATAAGTGAAGCCATTTAGCGATTGAGGCTACGTGAAATTTTTCGCCATACAAGCGGAAGTGAAGTTGCAGTGATTGCAATCTTGAGAGCCTCACCGAGAATGAATGGAGTAAGGCCTGCCTTAAATGTTGCAGCCCATGTCAGATCAAGTGAGGCATGAAGCCATGCAAGACCAAAAGTAAAGATGATCAGGTCGCCAAATAAAAGTGCAGGAAAAGATGTGCGGAACTTTTGATCAGCTTTGCGATCTGCAAGGTAACCAAGAAGAAGAGATGCAATAAGCATTCCAACGAGGTATCCACCTGTTGCACCAACTAGGCGATCGAGTCCGTGGTTAGCAGCTGTTGCAGATGGAGCGAAGATTGGAGCGCCGGCAACACCAGCCAAGATATATGTAGCAAAAGTTATGAATCCAAGACGAGCTCCATATGTTGTTCCGATAAGAAGAACAGCAAGTGTCTGACCTGTGACAGGAACCGGAGAACCTGGAACTGGAATTGCAATCTGTGCGAGCAATGAGATGAAGCCGATTCCACCAACGACAAAGAGCGCCTCTGTCAGTGCAGTGCTGCGTGGGAAAACGGTTGCGCGGAGTGAGCCAGAGTGCATTGACATCGGCAATATCCCTCTTTCATTACAAGTTGTGCGCAGAGCCTACTCTCAGCGACAATATGCGCATGTCACGCGCCAATATGGATAAGAATCCCGACGAAGTCGCCGCAATGTTCGATGGCGTCGCTAAGCGCTATGACCTCGTCAACGATCTCTTGAGCCTCGGCCGGACCAAAGCCTGGCGTAAGCGGACCACCAAGATCATCGCTCCGCGTTCAGGGCAGAAGATCCTCGATTTAGCAGCCGGAACAGGCTCAAGTTCAGAACCTTTAGCGGCAGCTGGCGCCGATGTGATTCCAGCTGATTTCAGCGAGGGAATGCTGGCTGCCGGCCGCAAAGCCCGCCCGCACCTGCCCTTCACCAAGGCCGATGCCCTCAATCTCCCCTTTGCCGCCAATGAATTCGATACCGCGACCATCTCTTTTGGCCTTCGCAATACCCAGAACACCGCTAAGGCGCTCGCTGAGATGCTTCGGGTCGTAAAGCCTGGGGGACACCTGGTCGTCGCCGAGTTCTCAAGCCCTACCTGGCGTCCGTTTCGTACTATTTATACCAATTATCTAATGCGCGCCCTACCGTGGGTCGCCCGCAAGACTTCATCAAATCCAGATGCCTATATCTACCTCGCTGAATCCATCCGGGCATGGCCAGACCAGAAAGCGCTCGCAGCCCAAATCGAGGCAGCTGGCTGGACCAATGTCACCTGGACCAATCTCACCGGTGGAGTTGTCGCAGTTCACAAAGCCCGCAAGGCGTAACGGTTTGATTGGCTACAACGACCGCTTAAGATTTCGCACGTGAGCGCAAATCCATATATCCCGATTCTGGTGATCTTCGCTATCGGCTTCGGATTCGCAGCATTCTCCGTAGGAATTGCAGCTGTCACCGGACCTGCACGCTACAACCGCGCTAAGCAAGAAGCTTACGAGTGCGGAATCGAACCATCACCACAAGCTCTTCAAGGCGGACGCTTCCCTGTGAAGTACTTCCTTACAGCAATGCTCTTTATTGTCTTCGATATTGAAATCGTATTTCTCTATCCATGGGCAGTTACTTTCGACAAGCTCGGACTTTTTGGATTAGTTGAAATGGCAATCTTTATCGGAACAGTATTCGTCGCTTATGCATATGTATGGCGTCGCGGTGGATTGGAATGGGATTAGAAATGATGGAGCCAAAGGCGTTGAAGGGATTTATCTAGTGGGCCTAGAAGATAAGTTACCAAGCGGAGTTTTACTTTCAACTGTCGAAGGTCTTGCCGGTTACATGCGCAAGAGCTCTGTCTGGCCTGCAACATTTGGTCTTGCATGCTGTGCAATTGAAATGATGGCACTTGGGTCAGCGCCAAAACATGATATTTCTCGTTTCGGTATGGAACGTTTCTCCGCGTCACCTCGTCAAGCAGATCTCATGATCGTTGCAGGTCGTGTTTCTCAGAAGATGGCTCCGGTACTTCGTCAGATTTACGATCAAATGACAGCGCCAAAGTGGGTTATCTCAATGGGTGCATGCGCGTCATCTGGTGGAATGTTTAACAACTACGCAATCGTTCAAGGCGTAGACCACATTGTTCCTGTTGATATTTACTTGCCTGGTTGCCCACCACGTCCAGAGCAGTTGATGGATGCAATCATCAAGCTACACACTCTTATTGGCGATACAAAGCTCGGTCCAAATCGCGAAGCGATTATCAAAGAAGTTGAACTTGCTGCAATGAATGCCAAGCCAACAATCCAAATGAAGGGGTTGCTGGCGTAAATGACTCAAGATCAGACAGGTATGTTCGGCGCTGCAGGCACCGGAGATACTTCAGGATACGGCGGCCTTGTCCGCACAGCGGCTTCAACCGGTTCAACTGAGCGCCCATACGGCGGATATTTCGATGATGTCGCCGATGACCTCGAGCGCGCATACCCAGATTTTGCAGATGCAATTACTCGAGTTGTTGTTGATCGCGGCGAACTCACACTGCACATTAAAAAGTCACGACTTCTCGAAGTTGCATTTATCTTGCGCGATAAGTTGAAGTTTGAAATGTGCATGGGTGTATCTGGCGTTCACTATCCAGATCGCGCAGGTGCAGAACTTGTTGCGCTCTACCCATTGCTCTCAATGACAAAGAACCAGCGCGTTCGTCTTGAAGTTGCAACATCAGAACTTGATCCACACATTCCGTCACTTGTTGAAGTATGGGCAGGAAATAACTGGCACGAGCGCGAAACCTTCGACATGTTCGGAATCATCTTTGATGGCCACCCAGGACTCACTCGTATCTTGATGCCAGATGACTGGGATGGACATCCACAACGTAAGGATTACCCACTCGGTGGAATTGCAGTCGAGTACAAGGGCGCAACAACACCTGCACCTTCAAACCGCAGGAGCTACCGATGACCACATTTGATCCAAAGCTCGATCCATACGCATCATCACGCGAAACTACAGAAGGCACAGTCTTCTCTGTAACTGGTGGCGATTGGGATTCACTCGTCTCTGAAATCGGTGAATCTAAGGAAGAGCGCATCATCGTAAACATGGGTCCTCAGCACCCATCAACTCACGGTGTGCTTCGCCTCGTTCTTGAACTCGAAGGCGAAACCGTTACTGAAGTACGTACAGGTATTGGTTATCTTCACACCGGAATCGAGAAGAACATCGAATTCCGCAACTGGACTCAAGCGGTCACATTTGCAACTCGTATGGATTACTTGTCACCAATCTTTAACGAAACTGCTTACTGCCTCGCTGTAGAGAAGCTTCTCGGAATCACCAACGACATCCCAGAGCGCGCATCAGTAATCCGCGTCATGATGATGGAGCTCAACCGAATTTCTTCACACATGGTTGCACTTGGTACAGGTGCTCTCGAACTCGGCGCAATGGGCCCAATGTTCTTTGCATTCCGCGATCGCGAAATCGTTCTCGATACCTTTGAAGAAATCACTGGCCTACGTATGAATATGGCTTATGTCCGCCCCGGTGGAGTTTCACAAGATCTTCCAGCAGGCATGACAACAAAGATTCGCGAAGTCGTAAAGAACCTTCGTAAGAACTTTGAAGATAATGCAAAGCTTCTTATCGGTAACACAATCTGGATGAAGCGCACCGAGGGAATCGGATATCTCGATCTCGCTGGTTGCACGACTCTTGGAATCACAGGTCCAGTACTTCGCTCTGCAGGACTTCCTTGGGATCTTCGCAAGATGCAGCCTTACTGCGGTTACGAAAATTACGAGTTCGATGTCATCACAGCAGATACCGCAGATGTCTACGGTCGCTTCTTAGTTCGTATGGCTGAACTCGAACAATCACTACGAATCATCGAACAAGCAGCAGATAAACTCGACAAACTCGAAGGACAGCCAGTGATGGTGGCCGACAAGAAGATTGCATGGCCAGCACAGCTTGCACTCGGTGCAGATGGACTTGGAAACTCTCTCGATCACATCCGCGAAATCATGGGTTCATCGATGGAATCACTTATCCATCACTTCAAACTTGTCACCGAAGGTTTCCGCGTTCCAGCAGGACAGGCTTATGCAGCGGTCGAATCACCTCGTGGTGAACTTGCCGCACACGTTGTCTCTGACGGTGGAACGCGTCCTTACCGTGTTCACTTCCGCGAACCATCTTTTAACAACTTGCAATCAACATCAGCAATGAGCGAAGGCGGAATGGTCGCTGACATCATCGGCGCTGTTGCATCTATCGATCCAGTTATGGGAGGCGTTGACCGATGACTCTAGATCGCAATCTGATGCAGACAATTATTAAGCGCTACCCACGTAGCCGTTCTGCAATCATGCCTTTACTTCACTATGTGCAATCTGTATCTGGATATGTCACCAATGAAGGAATTGAAACAATTGCAGAGCTTCTTACAATCGAGACAGCTGAAGTATCAGCAGTTGCTACTTTCTACACTCAGTACAAGCGCAAGCCAGTGGGCGAGTACCACGTAGGTGTTTGCACAAATACTTTGTGCGCAGTCATGGGTGGAGATGCAATCTTCTCAGCGCTTAAAGATCACCTCGGCGTTGAAAATGATGGCGTTACCGCCGATGGAAAAGTTTCTCTCGAACACATCGAGTGCAATGCAGCTTGCGATTACGCACCTGTAGTCATGGCTAACTGGGAGTTCTATGACAACCAGACAGTCGAATCTGCAAAGGCTCTTGTCGATGGTGTACGTGCCGGAAATCCACCAGCTCCAACTCGCGGCCCAAAGAAACTTGTTACATATAAAGAAGCATCAGCTGTTCTTGCAGGTCTCGATGACGGACTTGCTCGTGAAGGTGTTCAAGCAGGCGAAGCAACTCTTCTCGGACTTAAGCTTTCGAAGGAAGGAAAGTAATGTCAAAGTTAACTCCCATCCTTTCTGCACATTGGGATCAAGCGGATTCATTTACCATCGAGGCTTACACACGTAACGGTGGTTACACAGCATCAAAGAAGGCTCTTGCAATGGATCCTGATGCTGTTATTCAACTTGTTAAAGATTCAGGACTTCGCGGTCGCGGCGGCGCAGGCTTCCCAACCGGAATGAAGTGGGGCTTTATCCCACAAGGTGACGATAAAGATCACTACCTAGTTGTGAACGCTGATGAATCAGAACCAGGAACATGTAAGGACATGCCACTTCTTATGGCTAACCCACACGTTCTCGTCGAAGGTTGCATCATCGCAAGCCATGCAATTCGCGCAAAGCATGCATTCATTTATATTCGTGGCGAAGTAACTCACGTCGCTCGTCGCGTAAACGCTGCAATTGCTGATGCATATAAGGCAGGACATCTCGGTAACGGAATCGACCTCACACTTCATATCGGTGCTGGTGCATATATCTGTGGTGAAGAAACAGCGCTTCTTGATTCACTCGAAGGTTTCCGCGGCCAACCACGTCTTCGCCCACCGTTCCCAGCAATTGCTGGTCTTTATGCGCGTCCAACAGTGGTCAATAACGTCGAATCAATTTCTGCAGTTCCTGCAATCATCAATAACGGCGCAGAGTGGTACCAATCAATGGGTACAGAAAAGTCAAAGGGCGCAACTCTTTACTCACTCTCAGGACACGTGAATAACCCAGGACAGTTTGAAGCTCCACTCGGAATTACCCTTCGCGAAATTCTTGATCTTGCAGGTGGGATCCGTAACGGACATAAGCTCAAGTTCTGGACTCCAGGTGGATCTTCAACTCCGCTATTTACAGATGCACATCTTGATATTCCTTTGGATTACGAAGGCGTTGCCGCTGCAGGTTCAATGCTTGGTACAAAAGCTCTACAAATTTTTGATGAGACAACTTGCGTTGTTCGCGCAGTACTTCGTTGGACTGAGTTCTACAAGCACGAATCTTGCGGAAAGTGCACACCATGTCGTGAAGGCACTTGGTGGTTGGTACAGATTCTGCGCGATCTCGAAAATGGAACAGGTACAGAAGCAGATCTCGAGAAGTTGCTCGATCTCTGCGACAACATCATGGGCCGTTCATTCTGCGCACTTGGTGATGGCGCAACTTCACCTATTACATCTTCAATTAAGTATTTCCGCGACGAATACATCGCACACGTGACAAACGGTGCCTGCCCATTCGATCCAGTTAAGTCCACACTCTTTGCAGGGGCGGTGAACTAATGACTACTACTCAAGATTCAGCAGTTGCAGTCGAGATGATCACTGTTGTTATCGATGGTTTTGAAGTCTCTGTTCCAAAGGGAACACTCATCATTCGCGCAGCAGAGAAGCTCGGAATTCAGATTCCACGTTTCTGCGACCACCCTCTTCTTGATCCAGTTGGTGCATGCCGCCAGTGTCTTGTTGATGTCGAAATCAATGGCCGTGCATTTCCAAAGCCACAGGCTTCTTGCACCATCCCTGTCGAACCAAACATGATTGTTAAGACTCAACTCACTTCACCTGTTGCTGACAAGGCGCAGAAAGGTGTGATGGAGCTTCTTCTTGGTAACCACCCACTCGATTGCCCAGTTTGCGATAAGGGCGGCGAATGCCCACTTCAGAACCAGGCGATGAGCAATGGCCGTGCTGATGCACGCCTCGATGGATACAAGCGCACATTTGAAAAGCCAATCAATATCTCTTCATCAGTTCTTCTCGATCGCGAACGTTGCGTTCTCTGTGCACGCTGTACACGTTTCTCTGCGCAGATTGCATCAGATCCATTTATTACTCTCAACGAACGTGGCGCTCTACAACAAGTTGGTATCTACGAGAACGATCCATTTAAGTCTTACTTCTCAGGTAACACAGTTCAAATCTGTCCGGTGGGCGCACTCACTGGTGCTTCATACCGATTCCGCGCACGTCCATTCGATCTCGTTTCAACACCATCTGCTTGCGAACACTGCGCATCAGGTTGCGATATGCGTACAGACGTCCGCCGTGGAAAGACACTTCGCCGTCTTGCTGGCGATGACCCATCTGTTAACGAAGAGTGGAACTGCGATAAGGGTCGCTGGGCATTTAAATATGTAACAGCTCTCGATCGCCTTACTCATCCACTCGTTCGCAATTCAGCTGGCGAACTCGTACACGCTTCATGGCCTGAAGCACTTGCAGCAGCAGCTGCAGGTCTTAAGGGAAAGCGCGCCGCAGTTCTTACTGGTGGCCGCGTAACAACTGAAGATGCTTACGGTTATTCAAAGTTTGCACGTCTTGCACTCGGCACAAACGATATTGATTATCGTGCTCGCGTCACATCTGATGAAGAGCGCGACTTCCTTGCAGCTCATGTTGCAGGTTCATCAACTACGTACCGCGATATCGATTCAGCGGATCACGTTGCACTTATTGCTTTCGAACCAGAAGAAGAATCACCAATCGTCTTCTTGCGCCTTAATAAGAACTTTAAGAAGCGCGGACTCAAGGTTTCAGCTGTTGCCACTAAGGGTTCAATCGCAATGGATAAGCTCAAGGCTGATTTCATTAAGGTCGCACCTGGTGCAGAAAGCTCTGCAGTCGCTGGCCTTGCACTCACTGCAAAGTCAGTCATTCTCGTAGGCGAACGCGCATCTGAAAGCGCAGGGCTCTTCTCAGCAGTTGCTGCGCTCTCTGCAAAGACAGGCGCAAAGATTGCTTACATTCCACGTCGCGCAGGCGAACGCGGTGCGCTCGAAGCAGGCGCACTCGGCACAGTTCTTCCTGGCGGTCGCCCAGTTACTGATGCAGCAGCTCGCGTTGATATCGCTGCAGCATGGGGAGTCGATTCACTTCCTTCAACACCAGGTCGCACATCTACAGAAATCATCGATGCCCTTGCATCAGGTGATCTCGATGCAGTTGTCGTTGGTGGCGTGGATGCGCACGATCTGCCACATTCTCGTACAGCGCTCGATGCGCTCAAGAAGTCATTCGTTGTCTCACTTGAAATCGCACCAAGCTCAGTAACAGCTGTCGCAGATGTTGTCTTGCCGGTTGCTGCGATTACTGAAAAGAGCGGAAGCTTCCTTAACTGGGAAGGCCGCGCACGTGCATTTGATTCAGCGGTTGCTGACTCTCACAACCGTAGCGATGTTCGCGTCCTTTCAATGCTTGCAGATGCTCTTGGAAATCCAATTTCACTTGGCACAGTTACTTCATCAGCTCGCGAATTTAACCAACTTGGTTCATGGGATGGAGCGCGAGTACAGCTCACACCTGTTGCTGCAGGAACAGCGAAGTCTGTTTCAGGCAATGATGCACTTCTCTCTTCATGGCGCCGCTTGCTCGATATGGGCAGCTTGCAAAAGGGTGAAGATAATTTGGCTGGCACACGTCGCCCAACAGTTGCAGTGATTTCACCAAAGCGCGCTGAATCAATCGGCGTTGCAACAGGTCAGCAAGTTCGTGTTTCAAATGCACACGGATCAATCACAATTCCAGTACTTGTCGAAGATATCCATGAAGATGCAGTGTGGATTCCACGTAATTCATTTGCTTCTCAAGCACTTGTTGCACTCGATGCGGTACATGGCGATGTAGTTACGGTGGTGAAGGCATGACAACAGCAGAACTTCTCGGAACAGATCCAGGTTGGATCATCGCGGTAAAGGCCGTGATGGTCTTTGGTATCTGCGTACTTGCTACCTTGATGGCTGTCTGGACCGAACGTCGCGTACTTGCCAAGATGCAGCTTCGCACCGGCCCTAACCGCGTTGGCCCGGCAGGACTACTTCAATCACTATCTGACGGCGTAAAGCTTGCACTTAAGGAAGACATCATTCCTGCAGCTGCCGATAAGGTCGTTTTCATTATTGCTCCAATCATTGCAACAGCAATGTGCTTTATGTCTTTCGCTGTTATTCCAATGACAGGCGTTGTTAATCTCTTCGGTCATAAGACAGCTCTTCAACTTACAGATCTTCCAGTAGGCGTTCTCTACATCTTGGCTGTTACATCAATCGGTGTTTATGGCGTTGTTCTCGCTGGCTGGTCTTCAGGATCTACCTACCCACTTCTCGGTGGTCTGCGCTCAAGTGCCCAGGTCATCTCATATGAAGTAGCGATGGGACTTTCACTCGTTGCGGTCTTTATCTACGCGGGCTCAATGTCCACATCAGTCATTGTCGATTCTCAACATCAGCACATTTGGAATGCAGTTGTTCTCTTCCCATCATTTGTTATCTATGTGATCTCAATGGTCGGTGAAACTAACCGCGCTCCTTTCGACTTAGCTGAAGCTGAAGGCGAACTCGTAGGTGGATTCCACACTGAGTACTCATCACTTAAGTTCGCACTCTTCTTCCTTGCAGAATATGTAAATATCATCGCTGTTTCTGCACTTGCATCAACACTCTTCTTGGGCGGATATCACGCACTTCCAGGCCTTGGCTTCACAGAGCAGTGGCTTGGTGGATGGTTCACACTTATCTGGTTCTTCGCCAAAGTTAACTTCTTCTTCTTTATCTTTATGTGGCTACGTGGCTCACTTCCACGTCTTCGCTACGACCAGTTTATGAAGTTTGGCTGGAAGGTTTTAATCCCTGTCTCACTCATCTGGATCTTGATTGTGGCAACTCTTCGCGTCCTTCAGCAAGAAGGTGCATCACGTTCTGCAATCATCGCTTTCGCAACTGGCGTAGTCATTCTCGTAATGGCTGCCAGCTCACTCTTTGAGAGAAATAAAGAGAAGGTGCGCGCTATCGATCTTCCAGAAGGTGAAGCGCCAAACTTCCCAGTTCCATCTCTGCCACAAGTTCAATCCATCAACGTCTCAGGGGGCAAGTAATGACTGACTTCAACGAGCAGATGGGCATTGAGAAGAAGAACTCTGGCCAATCAGATATCAACTCAGTTCCATTTACTGAGGTAGAACAGCCAGGGCCAGCTTCACTTGCACAGCAGGCAAAGGGTTTCTGGGTCACCTTCTCAACAATGTTTAAGAAGAACCAGACTGTTCAATACCCAGATGTAAAGGCACCAACAGCGCCACGTTTCCACGGACGCCACCAACTTAACCGCCACCCTGACGGACTAGAAAAGTGCATCGGTTGCGAACTTTGCGCATGGGCATGCCCAGCAGATGCGATCTTCGTTGAAGGTGGAAATAACACTCCAGGAAATCAACTTTCGCCAGGAGAGCGCCACGGAGCGGTTTATCAAATTAACTATCTTCGCTGCATCTTCTGCGGACTCTGCGTTGAAGCATGTCCAACACGTGCTCTCACAATGACAAACGAATACGAACTTGCCGACGATAAGCGCGAGAAGTTGATCTTCGAAAAGGAAGATCTGCTTGCTCCACTTCGTCAGGGAATGCTTGCACCTCCACATCCAATGTATCCAGGTATGACAGATACCAACTATTACAACGGTGATGTGAAGGAAGCTCATCCAAGTCAGGGAGCTAATTAATGTTAACAATTCAAACTCCTGAAGCGATTATGTTCTGGGTTCTCGCCCCACTTTCAGTTGTGGCAGCTCTTGGAATGCTCCTCGTGAAGAAGGCTGTTCACTCCGCGCTTCTTCTTGCTTGGGTCATGATTACTCTCGCTATTTTCTATATCGCTCAGGATGCGCTCTTCCTTGGCATTGTTCAGATTGTTGTCTACACAGGCGCAGTCATGATGCTCTTCCTCTTTATTCTCATGCTTGTTGGTGTTGATGCATCTGATTCACTAACCGAAACAATCCCAGGTTTACGTCCAATCGCAATCACAGCAGCTATTGGATTTGGTGGCCTCCTTGTTTCACTGATTGGTCGCGCAACCCTGGGCCACGATGCTTATGGCCTCACTCAAGCAAATAGCGAAGGAAACGTTGAAGCACTTGCTCAACTTCTCTTCTCAACGTATGTCTTCCCATTTGAAGTTGTTTCTGCGCTTCTGATTACTGCAGCCCTTGGCGCAATGGTTCTTGCTCATCATCAGCGCGCAGTTCCACGCGTTTCACAGCGCGAACAAGCTATTGCTCGTTTCCGCGGTGAATCTCTCGGAAGCGCCGCAGGCCTTCCAAACCCTGGTGTATTTGCCCGCCACAACGCAGTTGATGTTCCTGCTCTTCTTCCAGATGGATCTGCAGCACCTAACTCAATTTCTGCAACGCTCAAGGCTCGTGGAGATATGTTGGATTCAACTCAATTCGAACTCAGCGAAGTCGATAACACTGTGACGGAGGAGAAGTAATGAATCCGTATAACTATCTCTACCTCTCAGCCCTACTCTTTACTATCGGAGCTATCGGAGTTGTTGTCCGCCGCAATGCGATCGTTGTCTTTATGTGCATCGAGCTCATGCTCAACGCTGCAAACCTAACTCTCGTAACTTTCTCACGTATTAATGGAACTCTCGATGGACAGGTTGTTGCCTTCTTTACAATGGTTGTAGCTGCCTGCGAAGTTGTAGTTGGCCTTGCAATCATCGTGGCGATTTACCGTTCACGCCGATCAGCATCTGTTGATGATGCTAGTTTGTTGAAGCGATAACCATGACTACATCTACTTCGCTCGTGTACTTGATCGCACTTCCACTACTTGGTGCAACAGTTCTACTTCTTGCAGGACGTCGCTCAGATAAGTGGGGGCACTTACTAGCAACAGCTATGTCAGCAAGCTCATTTGCTGTCGGTCTGTATCAGCTCTCTTTGATGCTCGATCGCCCAACTGAAGAGCGCGCTGTATCTCAGAAGCTCTTTAGCTGGATCAACGTCGGAACCTTTAATGTCGATGCTGGGCTCCTCTTAGATCAGCTCTCCATCTGCTTCGTTCTTCTTATTACAGGCGTCGGAACACTGATTCACATCTATTCAATTTCCTACATGTCACACGATCCAAACCGTCGTCGCTTCTTCGCATATCTCAACCTCTTTATTGCAGCGATGCTCCTCTTGGTTCTTGGCGATTCTTATCTCAACCTCTATGTCGGTTGGGAAGGCGTAGGTCTTGCGTCATACCTCTTGATTGGTTTCTGGAACCAAAAGCCGGCATATGCCACCGCATCAAAGAAGGCATTTGTGATGAACCGCGTTGGAGATATGGGGCTTTCATTTGCCATCATGATCTCTTTCGCAGCACTTGGAACAGTGACTTTTGATGGCGTTGAAGAAGCATCACATACAGCTTCTAAGGCAGCGCTTACTGCGATTGGAATTATGTTGCTGGTAGCAGCGGCCGGAAAGTCTGCGCAATTCCCATTGCAGGCATGGCTTGGAGATGCGATGGCAGGCCCAACACCTGTATCCGCACTGATCCACGCAGCGACAATGGTTACAGCAGGCGTTTATCTCATCGTTCGATCAAACTTCATCTTCGATGCTGCGCCAACAGCGCAACTTCTTGTTGTTATCGTCGGTGCAATCACACTTATGTTTGGTGCACTCGTCGGTACGGCCAAAGATGACATTAAGAAGGCTCTTGCAGCTTCAACAATGTCTCAGATTGGCTACATGATTCTTGGTGCAGGCCTTGGGCCAGCTGGTTATGCATTTGCAATCATGCACTTGCTAACACACGGCTTCTTTAAGGCAGGCATGTTCTTGGGTGCCGGTTCAGTCATGCACGGCATGAACGATCAAGTGGATATGCGTCGCTACGGTGCGCTACGTAAATTCATGCCAATCACATTTATTACCTTTGGTCTTGGTTACTTAGCAATCATCGGCGTTCCGCCATTTGCTGGTTTCTACTCAAAGGATTTGATTATTGAAACTGCATTTAATGCAGGTGGACTCAAGGGAATCATCCTTGGTTCAACCACACTTATTGGTGCAGCAATCACAGCTTTCTACATGACCCGCGTCATGGTTCTTACATTCACAAGTAAAGAGCGCTGGGAAGATAATCAGCATCCACACGAATCTCCAGTGTTGATGTGGCTTCCAATGGCAATTCTTGCAATTGGGTCAGTGACATCTGGAATTCTCTTTACTCGCGGTGATGCACTCGCAAACTGGCTCAACCCAGTATTTGGCGAACACGGCGAAGGACATGCTCAAGAGCATCTCTTCGAGCCAATTGTTGTTTCAGCGATGGCTCTTACTGCAGTCGCTATTGGCGTTGCTATTGCACTTGCTAAGTATCAATTCAGCAAGGTTGATGCTGTTGCTCCGCAGAACGTCTCAATCTTTACTCGCGTTGCTCGTAAGGACCTGATGCAGGATTCATTTAACGAAGCTGTATTTATGCGTCCAGGACAGGCACTCACTGGCCTGCTCGTAAAGGCAGATGAAAGTGTTGTCGATGGCGCTGTTCGTGGCGTTGGTCGCACTGCTCTTGGAACTGGCGCTGTACTTCGTCAGACTCAGACAGGTTTTGCACGAAGCTACGCAGCCTTGATTCTCATCGGCGCGATTGCCTTAATCGCTGGAATTTGGGTGGTGACACAATGAACGCAATAACTAGCATGATGTTGCTACCTCTTCTCGGATCCCTTCTCATTGCAGTGATTCCAAGTGATCAGGTTCTTCGCGTAAAGCAGGCAGCTCTCGGCACAACTTTGCTCGTCGCTATCTCTGCAGTCTTGGCTTGGTTTAAATTTGATTCAGCAAATACTGCTTTCCAATTTGTTCAATCAACTCCATGGATTCCATCATTCGGAATTAGCTATGCAGTTGGAGTCGATGGACTTTCTCTCGTATTGATTTTGATGTCTGTACTTCTTGCTCCGGTTGTTGTTCTTGCTGGATGGAATGAATCTGAAGGTGGACGTTGGTCTGCCAAGGTCTTCTACATTCTTATCCTCGTTCTTGAAACAATGATGATCGGTGTCTTTGCAGCAACAGATGTATTCCTCTTCTACGTCTTCTTCGAAGCGATGCTCATCCCTGTCTACTTCCTTATCGGTGGCTATGGCAGCGGATAACGTGCAGC
>Ga0209230_10000325_pt1 | contig 18689 bp, 14 predicted proteins | sample LakOntMetagenome_FD_187467 | JGI IMG/M metagenome (GOLD analysis project Ga0209230, IMG submission 187467) | Freshwater and sediment microbial communities from Lake Ontario - Sta 18 epilimnion Metagenome (SPAdes) (version 2) | ecosystem: Environmental > Aquatic > Freshwater > Lentic | place... | reverse complement strand
GGCGACCGAGTCGCCGTACATAGGTGTGTCTTTCCCACAGTTGTTCTGGCCGGTAATTGTTTTGAGTTTTTACTGTGCCTTGAAATGACTGCAGAAAGACGGCACAATGACTCTTGATGAAACAACCCGGTTTCGCATTTCGAACAAATTCGTTGGCATCCTTGGCGACGAAGACGCGGCCAAGCTAATGGACGCTATTCCGCCCATCGACTGGGACCGATTCGCGACCAAAGATGACATCGCTGCCGCGACCATTCTCACCAAGGCCGAGATGGAACTTGAGTTTGCCAACTGCCGCACCGAAGTCGCTGTGCAGTTCGCAGAAGTACGCACCGAATTCGCCGCCGTACGCAGTGAGATGCGCACCGAATTCGCAGACGTCCGAACCGAGATGCGAACTGAGTTTGCCGACGTCCGAACCGAGATGCGCGCAGGCTTTGCTCAGACCGATCTCAAATTCAACGAAATGAAAACTGAGTTTGCAAACATTCGTGCCGAATTCGCTCACTCGATGAGAGTCAATACCTTGACTACCATCGGCGGCCTTGCCGCGCTGATGTCAGTTTTCTCGGTGCTCATTCCGCTACTGAGATAGGCGTGGCCAGTGCTCGGTGCGGTCGTAAAAGCAGGCCGTCAGATAAACGCTGTCCTCATCAATCATGAAAATCGCTTCTTGATCAGCACGTCGTCCAAGTTCTCGTGCAAAATCTAGATCAATTCCCCAAGCAATCACACTCGGCTCGACATGTTCACCGTCGGATGATATTCCTTGACCAAGTACTAAACGCCCACCCTGATGGAGCACATCACGGGCGATAAGCGAGTTGGTGTAATCGCCTGTCCGATTCACGCCTTGAGGGTTCCATCCAGTTATAACAAAAACTGGTCCGGGGAACGGCCATTCGGCAATACCAGCGTCTCCAGTTAATGCCGTGTCCATTCCCGGCACTACTTCGGCAATCACTGTCGTTGACCGATAGTTCAACCATCGGAATTCTTCAGGGGGCAAACTGTCTTCTCCGCCGAATACCACTCGCAAGGTTGGTGCAATAGCTTCTGCAAATTTTTGAATGTGATTCATCGCAGTAATGAGTTCGACACTGTCCAAAGATTCAGCGACCAGATCAACTTCAGCCAATACCTGATTGTCAACATGGAAAACTCTTGCTTGTTGCAAATTGGCATTTAACGAATTCAGTTCGGCGAAGAGTTCGGGTGATTCATCAACCCCATCTAGGACCACTGCAAAGACTTGAAATAGAGGATTATCGTCGTTATGAAAACGACCATAGATCGGTACCCCATGCCGTCGAAGTGGATAGTCGCCATCGTCATCTCGCTCAAGTGCAACATTGCCCAGACTTTCACCTATGACATCCCGGACGTGGCTCACCGCCACTTCAAAATTCGTTTGAACAGGCATGACCAGCCCTGTCTCTATTCCACATTCAAAATGCAAAGGATTGCCAGCAAACGCAGGGATGGTGATCGTGCAATCCTCGCCAGAAGTGAATGTTGAAAGAACCTTCATCAGTTGATTCAAATAAAGACGAACTTCAAATTCAGAACCTTCATGTACTCCCGGAATCAACACCTCTGAATATCCGGTGTTGGTGAACACGGTCGAGATTGTCAAACCTCGAGCAGATACACAAAACACAACAGGAACTTTCTCATTTTCTGAATTGATTGGGTCAATCGGGCGTGGATCAAGGGTCAATTGGAGTTGGGCCCGATTCACAGTTATCGAAGCTCCATCTGTTGGCTTTACCCAGTTCAAATTTATTGCGGGATGATCAGCTACAAGTCGGTCAAAACTGAATTCGGTCGTTGAGGCTGAGATGTTTGTTCGACGTGACTCGTCATCTATCTGAATCTCGACTGAATCAATACCAATCAGATTGTTCTGAGTCGCAGCAAAGGCCATGACTGGGATATTGAGTACCCAATCGTCGCGATCTTCAGCACCTGGAAAATGTAAGCCTGAAATTCCATCAGACGCCATCCAGTGTCGTTTTCCTTCATGGGTGAATACACGGACGTAGCCTGCGGCCGAGCTGTGGTCACTTCCCGTGAACTTCACTAGGTCTACAGCTTGCATCCATTCGGCTCTTGGAATTGAAACAATCATGGTCTCCCCCTCGTTAAATCAATACTTATCAAACGACCAAGAGGCTGAAAAATGTGTTCATACTGATAATGGAAACTAATTTGAGGTTGAGTCCTAAGAATTAAGCGACTGCTCCAACTCGTCCAGTGCAGAATTGAGATCATCCACGAGAGAGTCGAGTGTTGGCTGTAGGTCATTGAGATCTTGATTCAGATCATTGATGTCTTCGTTAAAATCATCAACTTCATTTTGCGAACAGGCCGTCACTAATGGCAACGCCAGAAGACATACGGGGACTATGAACTTGAATCTGACTTTCACATTGATTTTCATCTGAGGCAACTTTCAGTTTGTTGAAGAATTCTTTTTCACTAATTCAAGTACCACAAAAACAAATACAAGAAGTGACAGCAAAATTGTCACGATCATTCCTGGCTCGATCGTCGTATTGATCGCGTTTCCAACAGAATCTGGCACTAATGACTGCGCCGCCGCGGAGCTCACCCACAAAAGAACTGCATACGCCAATCGCGCCGTCGCCACCAGAGAGGTAACAATCAGAGCAATGCCCCGTACTGCCTTATGCGAAACCAGAAACGAAAGCATCCAAATGAGAATCGCGGCCCAACCCAATAGTTGGACAAAGAAACTTCCAATCAAGCCATCTCCACTGACTTCAACTGTAGGGCCACCTGAGGTAATGCGGATAGAGGTCCAAGGAACGTGACTCGCCACTTCACCAACTATGAGTCCGCCCAAGAGAAATACTTGCTGGAAAGGAATATCAAGCGGGATTCCTACCCCGCGCATTTCTCCCAACTCAACAATGGCAACCATTCCCATTAACAAGCAGCCGACCAGGCAAATGGATGCTCCAGCTCCGGGCGAAACTCGGCCTGTAGCAATCTCTGTCCCAAGTATTCCGATGTTAGGAATAAACGAAGAAACTGTACTCAGTGCCGCAACAACGACTAATGCAAGTACACCAAGTCCCATAGAACTGACAGAAGCAATGACGAGGCCAATTCTTTGTTTAGCCGCCCATGCAATGCCGCCACCCAAAATGGGCAATGCGATCAGAACATAAAATATCGTTGCTCCACCACCTGTGGTGAAGTCATACAGATGTGTCACGGACGAACCAGGAAGTCGAACTACCACCCAAGGTAGCCACGCACTAGCAAGTACGAGAGCCACGCCTATTAGGCCGATCACGTAGTTTTCCTGTTTTACAAAAATTGATTTACTCTTTTGTATCGCAGGAGAATCTAATTGCACGAGGTCATTATCAAAATCGTCAAAGTCATTGAAGGAACTAGTCATTAGTTAAATGGGTCCTCGCTATTTACCGCAATTGGCGTCTGCGAAAATTTAGTGATACGGCCCGTTGCTATTGTTGGTGACATCAGGCGCTTCGGCAATGCAATAACGGTGATAAATCCAATCGGACCTAAAACAGCTCCATACATTGCTCCTAGCGGGACATCAACATCTCGAATCTTTGCGACTAGCGCGCTGAGTAACGAAAAAATGAGCAACCAAGAAATTGCCAGCGAAACAAAGACGAAAAATACTGCTAACTGACCAAGTGTTCCCATGTCACACCACTGATTCTTTTGGAGGTTCGGTTTCATCTGTTTTCGGACTTACTACTTTTTGAGTAACCGCCCTCATCAGTAGCGAAGGATGAACCGGTTTAGAAAAGTCCATTCTCCACGAGGCTGCTGTGAAGACTCTGCCAGAGCCAACGGTCTGAGACGTCATAAAGTCAGCCGACTCAGTAGGTCCTATTGTTGAAAATTCATGATTCTCAATGCGTAATTCCAGTTGGTCAATACCAAACAGATCGGCAGAGAATTGAGGCACCGGCTTTGCTTTCAGTCCATCCAATAATTCATCAGGTGAGACCCCAGATAAGGCGGCACCTGGTCCAGAAATAACTACGTCCGATAACAAGCTGCTTAATGGCTGCTCCGCAAGTGATTCTAAAATTTGACCAATTCGATCATTGATTGCGGCCTCACGAATACCGCCCGCAGCGAGTCTTCTTCGGAAATCACTGCGAGGGTAATACATCTCCTCATTTTTCCCGTAGCTACCAGCTAGTGATTCGGGATCCGAGTTGTCCATCGCTGGAGACAAGTCTTCCGCGTCGCCGGCCAATCGGAATCTTCGATAACGATCTTCCCATTTCGCTACTGCGGTATCAAAAACTTCTGAAAGCCAACCTTGATGGATAGTCACAGACTTGGCCTTCAACTGCGCTTGAGTCAGTTGATCTGCCGATGGTCGCGCTTGGCCCAAGAGGAAACTTTGTGGTCGTGAAATTGTGTTGAGTTTGTCTTCTCTTTCACCTTCATTGAGTGATCTTCCAAAAGGAGCGTGCACTATTTCGCGAGTAACCACTTGCCAGTCAGAAAATTGTGTGCGAAACGACAGGAGGCGAGCGAACTCTTTACTATCGTGATTTGCGCGCTGCATTGCAAGTAATCGAGCAGAGTCCTTCTGGTTCAACTTGAATTGAACTGCCGCTAGATCTCGAGTCAGCCTTGCCAATCGCAATATCCAACCAATAACAATTCCACCAAAAGCAATGATGCAATAGATAAGTGAGACAATTGCGAAAACAACCGAAAGTGCTACGCCAACAACGAGACCAGTAAGCACCGAAATTGCCGCGAATAACCTCGCCTTTTTCATCTTTGAACGCACGGGTGCTTCGAGTTCTGCCAAATCCGGATCTGGTTCAGCGGCTATTTCGATACTTTGAGTCAGGCTTCGTTTCGCCTTCGAAATTCCATCCTCAATATGACGGCCAGCGCGCCAAAGATAAGTGTTTTCGCGTTGTCCTTTCCACTCAATCCAACGACGCTCCAATTCGTCAACAATTTGGCGAGTTTCATCACCTACTGTTAGCCGTGGGTAGATTTTTCTTGCGCAGACGTTGCCAAGATGAAGTAGTTTCCCCGACGGCTCGTGTCGGTATACAACGCCTAGCAAAAAGATTGTTCCGCAGTGGTCACATCGTCCGTTGCGAATAAATGGTCCGTCAACAGTTTGATGCTCATCAAGCGCGGCTTTCCAAATGCGAGTCCCATCTTCAAATTTCTCGAGCAAAGACTGATTCGTGCCCGAATAAAATACTGCCAAAGGTGAATATTCACTTTGACGAAACTTGGGGTGGCTCGGGCGGTGTCTTTCTGGATCCGAAAAATCGTCTTCAATAGTTGTTTTATCTTGATCTGAGTTTTTACTTGGGCCCACTCGCTTCAAGCTCTCAACGTCTACTTGTTGAGTTCCGCTACCTCTGTAGGCGGCGAGAAGTCCGTCAAGCGAAGTTGCCCCAGCGACATCGAGGGACCCAACCTCATAGCCACTTTCGGGTAGGCCCAAAACCGCGCTTTCAATCGAGTTGAGGATGAATGGTAAATCGCTCGGACTCGGTCCAATAACTTTTGGATCAATATATACAAGACGCTTGGATCCCTCTTGGGGGGAGTCGATCCCTGCGGGCATTTTTCCGCCATCCACCAATCCGAATGAGGAAGAAACTAAAAGATCCCAAGGTCGAGAATCGGCCATGGGGAATACCGCCTCTCCAAAGCCGGCACGTTGAAGTTCTTGTAATGTGTTGAAGTCATCCTGAGAAGTTCCGGGTCGATATGCCAACTTGTAGGCAGAATTATCACCGAACGTCATTCGTTGCATGATGTCTGCAGCTTTTGAACCAGCCCATTCTTTCCCTCGCTCAACCATGCGCCCCGGTAAATCAGCAACAATCTTGAAAAAGTTTTTAAAGAATAACTTCAAACCCTCAAGCAAACCGATTTCTTTAGCTCGTGGTTGAGGCGGGCTTTTCCAGACATCAAAGTAGAAACCTGCTGATTGAGCAAGACTGTCAGATACAACATGAGGAACTGGAACGCCGAGTGGAGCCGCACGAACTTGTTGCATTTCGGGTGGTACCGACCACGGACCACTGACTGGAAATGCTCCAATGACGATGTCGTCCGTTAAATGTCCACCATTAACAACTCGCAACATGGAACGGACTACTCGTACTGGAACTAATTGCCCCTCGGAGACATCCCGACGAGTAACTACCGGTGATGTCTGCCATATAAATCCTCCGCCCGCAAGCAATGCGGTTAACGCCAAAACAAGCGGTCTCTGTGTATCGGATACGGGCACGGCCGCAACTTTTGAGTCAGCCAAGATTGAATCTTCTAAAACTAAGTGTGCGTCATAGCGCGGTGAAAATCGAACACTATTAACAGGGGTTTGGGGGTCTGCTATCGAGACAGTCATGATCCGAATTGTGATTTCTTTATTGGCTTTAAAGGATTTGTTTATCGTGTCCAATAATTGAGATTCGAATTGCTCGTCTCCTGCTTCCAATACCCCACCAGCTGAAGTCCGAATAGAGACAATAGAAATATTTGTCCAGACCCTGTTTGCAAGTAACTCATACAATCCGCCGGACGTCTTGCTTTCATTTTCATAAAAAACTCCGACCGGATCAGATTCAATCAGATCACGTGAAACTGTCGCGAAGGTAGTAGCTATGTCAGCCTCATTCCATTCCTCAAGAACGGAAATAATCTTTTGGTCTTGATCCTTGCCTGGGCTCAGGATGACGATTACCAAATGGCTTCTCACACGGTGCCGCCGGGTTTTGTCGATGCCGTTAATCGTATTGCGCTCAAAACGTCTTTGTATCCATTACGTAGGTCATCAAGTAATTCAAGGGACATCACTTGTTCAATCTCCAATTCCCCACCTACACTTCGATGCTCAAGCCCTGTAAATGGGTAATTATCTAACTCGTCATATCGGTCAATGTTGGCTTCCAGTAGGTCAACCAAATTCTTAACTCGCTCTAATCTGTCCTCGTTCATCATTGAATCAGCGCGGCCTCGATCGACAACTCGCTTATCGCTTATTTGTCCATCCTGAACAAATTTTAATAATTCATTTCGTACTACAAATTTCGGTCCAACTTTGTCACCTAAATTGAACAGTTGTGAATAAGCATCAAATGCCCGTTCACCTCTTGTAGCGACATCTCCAAAACAAAGTACGAATGACTCTAAGAGTGCTGGTAGTAGATGTTCAACAGAAGTAGCCGTCAAAAGACTTTCTGGGAATCGATGCTCAACGCCGTCCTCTCCAGAAATCACAATCGGTTTGGAATCATCCGCAGTGACGAATCCGAGCAGGCGTCCAACCACAAACCCCCTAATCATTGAGCGCCGCACATCATCGGGGAGTGGAATCGCATCTTCGAGGATTTTTGTTCGAGCCCATTGCCAAAATACACCCTTAATATTCTCGGGGTGAGCTGCATGCGCCGCCAGTGCTGAATTCGCTGGCTGCACAAATGACCTGACAACCATCGGGTGCACCGGATGCGTCATCATCGACGAGATCAATACTGACTCTGTGTCTTTTTTGCTAAAGAAAGACTTTAGATCCGTGCCAACAGCAACCAATGGTGTTAGTACGTCTTCTACAATTTTTCTAGCTGGATGCCCTTCGGGGAACGGAAAGCCTTGAATAATCGGCTTGCTGCGTAACCCATGGTCGTGTACTCGTGCCATCAGCGCAGTATCAAGTTCAATCAGCGGTTTAGATTGATTGATTGCCTCACTGAGCTTTTGCTTAAACTTATTAATTCGATCATAATGATCCAATACGGGATCTTTATTGCTGTCAGTGTCATTCAAGTAATCTAAGAGTCCCTCTTGCATGAACGTCTGCAATGCGGTTCCAGAACGACGCATCCATGCTCTTGTTCGAGATTGAAGGCTTTCTTCGTCTATAGCAATACTTATTCGAACACTATTACCAGGCGCCCATTGCGGCTTCCCAGCGGATTCATTATGAGTCCAAACTAACGGTCTGAACGTTGACCGTATCTCTTCTCCAGCAAACTCATCTGCTATTAAACAATATCTCGCTTTCTGGACATTAGATGCAGGCATACCCCGTGAAAAATCTGACTCAGGCATTGATTTACTAAGAAGTTCATTTACTCGGTTGGGCCAAGTTGTGTGCTCTTCCAAAAAGAACTCAACTGGCGAAGGCGCAAAAATTATAGGCACACCGTTATTTTCTGTTGGCCAGGATTCAGTTAATGCAGGTTCATTAGCGTGCGCAGTCACCATGTGAGCAACTTTTTGAGAAGCCTGTTGCATTGCCATCACAATCGGCGAGATCACTTGGTCGGCAAGGTCGGTCATCGCTTTTGCAACACTTTGGCAGGTTTCATTTCTCCAATCATTGATAATTGAACCGGTCAAAAGATTTGCAGCATTTTGTACAATGTCACTTATTAACTGCAGAGCGCCTTTGGACTCTGGTAGTGATCGACCAAATTCATCTTGTCGAACTCGAGCCTTATCCAGCGCATCCTTACCTTCTTGACGAACCTCAATAGCCACTTCATGCAACTCAGTCGCCGCAGCTCGAAGTAGATCAGTTGTTACAGCAAATCCAAATTTGGCCGAATATTCAGAAGACGTTCTCAAAATGTGTTCAAATATTGCGTTACCCCAATCGGAAAGTCTTCTCTGACTTTCTCGTCTGGCTCTTCCAATGCTTTCTCTTCGAGCCAATTCAAACTGCGATTGAAGTGCACCTTTCCATTGTGATGCCGACCGATTGTCACCAATTTGACGGAGAACATCTTCTCTTATCAGCTTTCGTTCTTCTTTTGCGATTTCCAGAGATAAAAAGATCTCAGTTATTTGATTATCAACACTTCCTCGTTCAGCAATCCGACAATCTCGCAAGAAGTTTTCTTTCTCCTTCTTTACCAATTGCGATCGCACTGCATCAGGTGTCATATCTTCGGCAGCAGGACCAAAAAGGTCCTTCTTTCGTATGAGATGACCACGATCCAAAAATTCAAGGGTTTCTCGCATGAGAAGCTTTTCCGTATATTCACTAAATCGATCGCTTCCAATCGAAATAGTTGATGATCCAAACGACGACACAACACCTGGTTGAGATAATTTACCAAATGGGTAGCCACCAGCATTTTCTCTAGCCCGTGCGTCCCAATTCGTAATTGCGAAGGTAAAAATCTCATCCTGTACTTGTGTCGAGGTGACCCAACCACATAGCGCCTCACCAACAGCCCGATAGACGTTGGTTGAATTGCTGAGATCTATCCCATCCATATTTTTGCGACCGATTAAATAGACCGCGTGTGGCCCTCTAGTACTAACCGGAACTGAAGCAGGAATTAATTCCCTACCACTCGCTTCATCGTCCCAATAAGCTGACAGCAACTCCGACATAAAGGCCAGTCCATTGGCGGCCTTACCAGAACTGTCTTGAGGTCCAAAAATATCTGATGAGAATACAACAGCGATAGGAAATTGACCTTTAGTGTCGTTTCGCCGGATTAGGTCAATCATGTCAAGCATGATTCCTGCTCCAGTGCCGCCCGCCATCGAGCCAAGAACCACAACAATTGGATCCATACTGTTGCCACCATCTTGAACTTCAATGCCAAGGTGTTGAGAGAGTCTCTGCAATTCAGGAAAACCCGATCCACATTCAGTAAATGCATTCACAATCTTCGGCTTAACAACATCGTTCAAACTCAAGATCCCGGCAGCTCGACCAACGGCGCGAATCGCTCCAGCACCCATAGTCAATGGAACATTTATGTGCCTGGGGTTTGCACGCCAGCCAATCATTTCGCTGTAACCGGGTGTATTAGGCGGAAACTTGGCCATTAATGCACCATCTAGCTCTTGGTAGGTTGTGAATTGCAACGCAATGCTCGTGTAGTCCTTGGCCGGGATAGTTGGTATTTCTCCGGGTGCCTCCTGTGAGTCAACCGTGTCAAAGGCGAGGAACTGCCAAGACCTTGGGATACCTTCTTTCCAATTGGAGTGTTCTAAATGTCGTCGAACTGCATCACGGACATAACGCACTGCCTTTTGTCCCGATCCTCCACAACCCACCATGATGACTGGACGTAACATAACTTTCTCCTATCGTTTTGGTTTTTTAATTCTTTAAATCAATCGTATGGATCAGAGGTCACATCGCTTATTGGCAACGTTGTTTCCGGAGTAATCTCTGTATTCTTCTTGAGACGTTTTTCTTTGGGTTGTTTAACTTTCTTCTCCCGCTTGGCGCGCTTTTCATCACCACCGACGGTTACAACAACTACAGGATCAGGTTTTTTGACGTCACTACCGCCAAAAACATCGTCAGGATCGATGATAGTAAACCCTGGCTTATCTTCTGTCTGTTTAATTTCAGACTCAGCCTGTGCGGCCAGTAAATCAATGAGGACTTTCAATTGTCTTGAGCCCTCGACTGCAGTAATTCCTTCATCAATTTGCTGCTGAAGATCTGTTTCCGGAACCGGGTCTAAAAGAATCAATAAAGTTCCTTCTAATTTGCCCATTCTCTTCAGAGAATCATTTGAAGCGCCCTCATCAAGTGCGACGACCCAGCCCTTCCGAAGCATTAGCGGCATTCGAGCTGCTAGTAAGCCGGTCTTAGTTCGCTCCACGCCTTTTTGACCCACTGTTGGCCCTTGGCTTGTCACCAAACCAAATAGGGGGTACTTAAAGAGAGCTTTGAACAAGGAGATCTCAAATTGAAGAGTATTTCTGTTATCTACGAAGAATGACTTACTACGAAAATCTTCTTCAAGTTCTTGGGCGAAACGCAGTTGGTCGTATTGACCAGTAAATTGGCCACCTTCGGCATTCAGGTTTCCATCTGCATCTATGTTCACTCGGAACGTGATGAACCGTGAGTTCGGTCTAACTCCACGGAATTTAGCTTTCACGAAGACTAATAGGAATCGAACCGAGCCTTGCACAATCGCGAATAACAGTAAGAGCAACACGAGTCGCTTCCAGAAATCCACCGAATTGAGTGGGCGAGTCATTTCAATTCGCACAGGCAGTTGATCTGTCAATTTTTCATTACCATCAACCTTGGTACCGCTTAATTCAATTTTTAGGGGTAGTTCAATAAACGCATTCGCTGTCTTGGACGCTTCAAATTTGATTTCACAAGTTTTTGTCTCGTTTGCCTTGACTGTGCAAGTTGTTATCTCGGAAACAACTTCAACAACATCGGCTTCATCATTTTCTGATTCACCGATTGTGATCCGTCCCTCTCCCTCTTCAGGGCCGACAACATTGATTACCACAGTGCCCGATTTCGTGCCGTCTAACTTCGACACGCTCAGGATTCCATCAATTCGTGGAAAACCCTTGCCCGTACGAAGTTTTATTCGCGTACTTACCACGGGCATATCAATCTGGGTGCGCTCCTCCGCAAATTCAATTACCCCTCTTGGTTGGACTTCTATGATGAGGGAAGCAGCGGTCTTTCCGGCACCAGCGCCAAGAAAGCTCTCTAGTTCTGCTGTATCAATCAGGATGACGCCTTTGCTGTCGACCGTTTTGCCCTTGAGAGGTAATTCTTTCCCTGAAACTTTAAGGGTGACATCCGCTAAGAGGTCGTCATAGTTTGCGAATCGACTTTCGAAGGGCGTGTTTTTCTCGGATTCAACACGAATCTCTAACCCTTTAAGTTCTTTTCGATCAAGCTCTTTTTGATCAACCGAAATTCCTAGGGCTCCAATGAATTTCAATTGAGCAGCACCTTCACCAGCACCTTCACCACGGAAAATCACAACCCACTCACCAGCCCAACCGGCCCCGCCCCGTCCTATTTGGTCGCCAACCAACATTGCGCGCGTGCGACTCAGCCGTTGCATCGTGACACCTGCTGCAATGTCTACTTTCTTATTGGAATCCTCCATGTTGACGCCGATTGGGATCGGAGTCACTTGACCTGTCGGATCCTTGACCTCTACTGAAAGATCTCGATTCGGGCTCTTGATCAAAATTTGAAAATGGTTGATCCACTCGGGCATATCAAATTTGATTTCGGCGCAGTTAGGTTCGCCTGTGCCACACGGTTTTGACGGTTGTGATGGCCCCCCATCCCAGAGAGGGGGTTGCAAGAAGACATCAGGCAACAGGTCTAAATTCTCAATTGATTTAAATGTTCCTGCTGCAGGAACATTCCCACAAGGTTCACCAATGCCTTCCGAAATTCGATTCATTAAGCCGAAATCGGGTGGGTTACCTTTTTTGTCCTTTTTACCTAGACCAATCGCGTAAATCTTCACATTGGATGCACGGAGCGCGTCGGCCTTACCGCCATCGCCACAGATTCCATTTTTGATTTGAGACTTCTCACTCGGATTTAAATCTGGGTCATCTCCGGTGTCGTACTCGCCGTCGGTAAACCAAACAACAAGTTGGCAAGATTCTTCAATTTGAGACCCAATTTGATCTCGAAATCCGTTAAATGCCGCATTGGCGCCATCTAGTGCCGCGCGGTAATCAGTATTCTCGTCATTCGTGAGGGATCGGAAAGCCTCTGCCTGGCTCGTCAAATCCCCCAGTGTTTCGTCGTTAAGTGCAGTAAAACCGTTCGACGATCCGCGAGGATGGTAACCCCGACCGAACCCGTCAATTGCGACATATACGTCAACTTTTTTCCCGTCAGCATCCACCTCGTTGGCCAGCGACTGCAGAGCGGAGATTGCTGCGATGACACCCTCAACTCGACCGCCCTCTGGGTCCGAGCCGATGCCGTTCTCATTCATCTTGTTCTTAATGAGGCTCTTTGATTCGTCAATCAAGAAGAGGACGCCCAGTTGAAGTTCAGTCTTTACGCAATTTCTGAGGTCGTTTAACCAATCTCCAGTGGGTGAATCAGCTTCTGGGCTCTTTGCTGATACTCCCGAAGGAGATAAAAACATAACGGAAGGCAACAAAATCAAAAGGAACGCCAGTCGGGACATCCACCGGCGACCTTTGAGGTTCATTTTGCAGCCTCAAACGCGAGGAGCAAAATAGCCACAAGAGCCGCTACAAACACCAGGGCTCGAACAATCCGCATCCACCATTCGATCGAAACAGTTCGTGCGTAATTGGAGTTACTTTGGCGATTCTCATCAGTAATGATGACGAAAATACAACTAATTGAGACAATTATGCTCAAGATATAAGAGAACCATAAGGAGAAAGCCAAAGATATAACTGCCAACCCAGCAAGCGCAGTGGCCCCAATAGCGAGGCGCGTCGGAGGTCCAACTGATGCTGGAGTTTCAATAACTGTTGACTCAAAATCAAATTCGCCTAAATTATCGAAAGACATAAACCCCCAAAAGTACTTAAAGCACAATAGGGGTGAAGTCCGCTGTTATCAAGATTAAATCTTAAAACTTCTCGCCGTTTATACGGTTAACGCCCTTACACCTTCAGGCTTGGGTTATTGGTTCAAAACTAGGCATTTCATAGGTTGCCTCTGTCTTCTTGACTATCTATTAGGTACGGTCCTCCATATGGTTAAAAATGGCAAAGGAAAGCATTTAGGCCGCTTTCTTCGTAACCGTATAAATAACTTAATAAACAGGTCTCTTTCGCGAGGCAGTTTTCTAGCGATTGCCCTGCTTATGGCCATGACAGGGTTGATTATCCTCTTGGGAACCCTCATATTGGGCATTTGGCATGTCGATCTTGAAACGAAAGAAGACGGCATCATTAACGTCGCTTGGGAAGTGCTCCTTCGAGCAATGTCCCCAGATCAGCTCGCCACAAACCAAAAATGGCCAGCCCGGATCATCCTGTTAGTCATCACGCTTGTCGGTTTATTGCTTGTCTCCACCCTCATTTCGATCCTTAATTCGGTTATCGAACGGCGTATGGAATTTCTACATAGAGGCCGCGGAGAGGTACATCTCTCAAATCACATCGTGGTACTCAATTGGAACAAATTCGGAATTCGGGTCATCCGAGAAATCGCCAATTCGGCTGAACCTGGTCATTCTCCACGACAGGTCGCTGTCTCTGCGAAGAAGACCCAATCTCTCTCATGCACGACATTTCCGCCTCCTTAGCTACCGACAAGGAACTCGAGACATCAATCATTCACAAGCGATATCTGCGTCATCCAGAAAAGTGGATCACCATTCGTCGCGGAGCTGCAACTAATACCTCCGACCTGGCACACCTGACATCAATCAATAACGCTCATTCAGTCATCATTTTGCAAAATCAAGAAGACTTCGAGTCTCGCACTATCAGAACAGTTCTCGCGATTGATTCCACCTTGGCTAAAGATTCTCAAAATGCAATGCCCAACAAACAGCTTGCACTCCCTGTCGTGACCTTCGTTGAACATCATGCTCTCGCAACACGCCTTGATGCCCGACTTTCACTTATCGCTACTCGTGCTGATCAAAATCGTCGGTATCTCAATTACATTCCACTTAGCCCAGATGACATTCGCCACGGAATCGAAACTCAAGTTTCTCGACATCGTGGACTTTCGGCGGTCTACCAAGACCTACTTAACTTTGGAGGCCAGGAACTTTATTTAGTAAATGGCAAAACCATTGGAGGAACATTTGGAGAATTCCTCAGCCGATCAGAACATGCCACTCCTCTATGTCTGATGAACGGTTCTTACGTTGACTTTTGGCCGAACTGGGATCAACCGATATCAAATATGCAAGTCGTTGTCTTGGCAGAAAATCAAACACACGCTCAACGTAACGTCATCGCTCATTCAACATTTCAAATTAATGGTGCACGGGGAAACGGACGACACCTCAACATAGTTGCCGAAAACTATCTTTTTGTTGGGTGGAACAGATCATCCCTCAGACTTGCTCACTCACTTGAAGAAATTCTTCCGAACAATTCTCAGTTGAACATCATCTTGCGTTCAAGTGATGCAACTCCAGAGATATCCACATTCAGCGGGTTGCCGATTCAAATATTTGATAGTCATGCCCCTGATCCACTCGATGATGCAGAATTTTTGAATACAATTGATCATGTTGTCGTCTTCGCTGACGAGAATGCGACTGCGGGCGAAAGCGACGCGATGGTTTTAGTTGACTTGGTTGCATGTCGGCATCACGTCAATCAAATCAATGATTTGCAACGTAGATTTACAGTTGTTGCCGAACTTCGCACCAGGTCAAGCCGATATATTGCCGGTGTCAGACTCGCCGATGATCTTCTCGTCAATGACTCGCTCATGGCATCCACCGCTGTTCAACTTGCGTTCACACCCGAACTCGAACCGATCTTTATGGCCCTTCTCTCGATTGATGACCCAGTTGAACTCGTAACTCGCCACATCAATAAACTGGACTTGAATCTTGTTGGAATGACTTGGCAAGACCTGATAGTCAAAGTTGCTCAAGAGACGGGCGAGATCGCACTTGGATTTCGGCGTGTCGTCAATGATGAGCCAGAAGTTCTACTCAATCCAATTCGTACTACCATTTTGCAATCGCAAGATGAAGTTGTCCTACTGTCACAACGAAACCAAGGTTGAATCACAATGATGTGGCTACTTTCTCTAATCATTCTTCTACCCACAGGTTGGATGGCATTAGATTTTTCTATTGGTGATCAAATCAATCGCGGCATTGAATCGTTGATTTCAACCGATGGAACTCTCGCCGATCAGAAGATAGCTATTGCCTTCATAGCAGGTGCACTTGTTGCTGCCACGCCGATACACATCATTCTTCGTTATCTCGCAACACTCGTTCACGAACTCGGCCACGCTTTCACCGCCGGAATTCTTGGTGCTCGTCCTCGAACTATCACAATCGCGCCGAGTTCATCGGGTCTCGCAACTTATGAAGCTCCTCGGTCATGGGGTCGTGGTCGGATCTCAATAGTTACCTTCACTGGTTATCCGGCCCCTGCTATTGCTTCACTCGCCGCCATAAACGCTGTAAGGAGTGGACACATATATGCATGGTTTCTCTTTGCTTCTATAACACTTGCTACTTCGTTGATACTTCTGATCCGAAACGCTTGGGGCATCACTTGGACGTTGTCTTCAGTTGTTGCTTGCTACTTCATCGCTAAATACGCATCTCTTGAAATACTCGGAATTGTGTTGGTAGGACTTAGTGGCTATTTGGCAATAGAAGGAATTCGACATACCTGGGCTCAAATCCAAATTGTTCGGCTTCACCGTGGATCGGGTTGCGATGCTGAAAAGATTGGCGACGCTTGGCCAGGAACTTCGGGATTCTTTGCCTGGGTCCATCTCATAACAGTTGTCTGCATCAGTGCATACGCGGCAACTCGTGCAGTCTCTCCTTATTCCCAAGAAATAGTTGATTGGGTTCAACAACAAATGAGCTAGTCGCGCTTGCGACCCTTGCGCTTCGTCTCATACCGCATTCCCGTTCCAGGCAAGGTAAATGTCCAATATCGAACTCTGTTCGCTGAACGTGTGAACCTAATGAACCCCGGCAACGGGGCCAGGCTCCAACCAATTCCGCCTTTGCTGAAATTGATTCTAAAGAATCCAAGGTTGATTGACTTTCTGAACTGAAATGCCATAGACAGTCAGCGTAGTTATAGTCCGGTAATTACACTCGCATTATGTTTGATTTCTTGAAATCCTTCTGGGATAAAGCGAATGGTACGGGTGGAAGTTTCACACCCAAAGGGATCATTGTTCGACTCGGTATTTCTGTTGCCGCAAGTTTGATTGCCAGCGTCGTCTATACGACGTTTATTCGCTCGGACGAATCGGATAATCAGTCAACTACCCCAATAGCGAGCACTCTTGCCCCCGACAAGACAACTGCAACTTCAGACTTTGTATCCCCGATCGCAAGCAATCCCAAAGATGGCCTCTATCTGCTTAACGACATATTGAAACCAAAAGATTGGTCAAAATTTACTGGTGGAACGTGCCCCGTTTTTGTTTCACTTGTTTTAGCGGACAGTATTCGTCTATTCAAATGGTCCACCGATCGCTGGATCGACTACTCCGATCTGCTCACTATTGACAATGTCGGAACTCCATTACGCGTGAAGTCAGTTGATGTCACCAATGACGGCAATATTGATTATCTATACGAATTTGAAAATCCGGTCGTGGGCGGCCCGAAGCTTGGCGCCGTTTTTGCTCAGAAAGAATGTTCTTGGCACTGGATCGACGTAGAGGATCAGGGTTTGATTTCACGCACCACTCCTTATCTCAACCACGATTCATCATATTTATCGATGGTTGACCCAAACACTGGCCAACCATTCATCGTGAACTACAACCAATTAATCGATCGGTTCGAAGTGGTCCGCTGAATGCCTCTTCAAGGGATCTCGCCCAAGTACGCATGAGTTCCTTCTGTGATTAGTCACTGACGGCGTTGACATATCCCTAATAGTCGAACGATTCAAATCGTCAGGTACATTCAAATAATGGAATTAAGTCCCTTTATTCAATGGATTCGTGTGGGGTCGGAAGGCTCATTTCATCCTTCAGCTTTAGATGACTTCGAGCTAAAGACTGGGGTCAAACTCCATCCTGTTGCGCGACGTCATCTTCTTCAAGGTTCCAATTTTTCAGATGATCCCTTTCCTCGGATGGAAGCACACAACGGCTATCTCTTTGGACAGTTGTCTATACCTTCGAGTATTGATGATGAAGTTACAACTTTTGACGAGTTAGTAATTGTGAGCACTCATTTGCACTCTCTTGTTGTCGTGCGCGAATCTCCCACCTCACAGTCGGCTTGGGAGAAGATCAGATTTGAGGAAGACGTTTATCGGCAGGAATTAGAGGTAGGTCAAACAAGTGGTTGGTTCATCGCTGGCCTTTTTCAGATTGCGGTAAATCAACTCCACCAAGATGTAGAGAGTGTGAGCAACCGAATCGGCACGATTCTGACGAATCTGGGTATTCAGTCTCAAGATGATGAAACCGAACGTGATGTCGCCCATATCTCTCGGAAGAAACATCAGTCTCTATTGACAGTCGCTGATGAATATCGAATTGAGTTAGCAGGAATTCAGCGTGAAATTCCTGGAATTTCACGGGTATCCCAAGAAACCGAACGACTCTTAGACCTCATTTCGACTAACCAAATAGATTTATTCGGCACAGGTCAAGACATAGATCAACAACTATTTGATGGTGACATTGAGATTTACATCAAGGACATCTTCTTCAACTCTCGTCATGTGAACACAATGCTGCACGAACTTCAACAACAAGTTGCAGTCATCACAGAACGTTTGAAACAGTTACGTACGCTAGAGCAGGTAAAGGCCAATCGAATTACCGGAGCAATTACCTCCATCATGTTGCTTCCAACATTTATCGTTGGTCTCTACGGGCAGAATTTTGACGACATGCCGGAGTCCAATTGGCAATACGGCTACCTCTTCTCGTGGGTAACAATCGTGATCGTCACCACTCTTCAGATCTGGTTGTTCAAAAAGCGTAAGTGGCTCTAAATCTTTTATGCTGTGTGTCGCTCAAGGTCCAACGATTAATCACTAACTAGGACTATTTGGTTCCTATTGTTTTGAAGATTTCAGCAACTAATTGAGTCCATGAGAATGAAATAGCCCGAAAGTTTTTATGGCCAGTAATAAACCATGACAACACTTGATCCTGGTTGGACGATTCCGTCTGGGACCACCATCTCGTTATCTTCGAGTTCTTCTGGCGAAGACAACCAAACCCCAAC
>Ga0209230_10000324_pt1 | contig 18693 bp, 8 predicted proteins | sample LakOntMetagenome_FD_187467 | JGI IMG/M metagenome (GOLD analysis project Ga0209230, IMG submission 187467) | Freshwater and sediment microbial communities from Lake Ontario - Sta 18 epilimnion Metagenome (SPAdes) (version 2) | ecosystem: Environmental > Aquatic > Freshwater > Lentic | place... | reverse complement strand
GAATGTCCTATTTTCCAATGCTGTATCAACATCTTGTGATTTGGAAATAATTCCGTAATCTGCTTGTAAGTCGCCTTATTATTCCTATCAATAGGTACTTCAAATTCTGCCGTTAATTTCTCCAATATTTCCCATTTATTTTCTATCATATTCTCGCATTCTTCTGTGTCTAATATAGGACATATTGCTACACCATATTTAATCACATTCTCCTTGATATTCTCAGCATCGCACAAGTACTTCTCATACTCATAAGCAAACTTCGTCATCACGCGATTTGTTTATAAAATTGTTCCATACTATATAGTCAATTTTTATCTTACATCATACACAATAGGTCAAATCATATCATAATAAAAATAAAAAATATAAAAATACATATCATATACATTACCATATACATTACCCACATATTTATTTTTTACTCATCAGCCTCAGCCTCAGTCTCAACGACTGCCTTGGGCTTTATCTCCTTCTTGGGCTTCTTAGCTGCTTTCGCCGCTTTCGCTTCCTCCTTAGGCTTCTCTTCATCATCTTCGGACACATTAGTAATCTCCATATCCGTAGCCTCACCGCCAGCGTCTTCTGCAGCCTCAAGAGTCGCCTTGTAAGCCTTCCACTCTTCAGCCAACTTGGAGAACCTTTCGGTATTTGAAAGCTCAGGAAACTCATCGCGAATCCTTTGCTGATTGTCCTTGATATACTGCTGATACTTGGTAAGAGCCCTCTTAGGCTTCTCGTTGCCATCCTCATCCAAATTGTTCTTCTTCTTTTTCTTGTCATCCTTCTTCTTTTCGGCTTTCTCAATCTTGTTATTCTTGGCTTCTTCCTTGATTTCCTTGGTAATCTTCTTGGAATACTCGTCAATATCCTTCTTAGCATTGAGCTCATCGGGCATATCCATCATACGCTCCTTGAAAATCACAGCAAATGTCTGAACGGTCTGGGTGGCAGCGGACATTCTCCTAAAACTGTTCTTGATAAAACTTAGAAAAGGCTTTTTGAAGCTTGATAGGCTGAGACTTGCGAGACTTGCGAGACTTGCGAGACTTGAGAGACTTGCGAGACTTTGACTGCGATAGTAATATTATTGGTTTGTTTTGGTGTCAATTTTTATCCAAAAGTTTTCAAATTGGAACATATTTATCTCTGGTAATAATTTATATATTTGATGTGGCTATATTAGAAGTGCTTGCGGATATATTAGAAGTGCTTGCGGATATATTAGAAGTACTTACGGCTATATTAGATGTGTTAATGATGCTAATTGAAATATTTGATGAAGGGCTCTTGAAGTTTGAAGATAATGTCATATTATATATTTGTTCTACTCGCGATTCTATATTTTCCACTCGTTCTATTAGGTTTTTAACAGCACCATATAATGTATATTTTATTTGAGTAGTATTTAATGTTAGTAAATCATTTATACCTTGATTATTATCCAATATTATCTTACCGACTTCAACTGCCTTAGGATATACTTGTTGTACCTCTTGAGCTATGAATCCTAATTGATGCCTGTCATTCGTATTAACGCAATTATCCTTGAAATTAAAATTGTATAGCTCAATATTTTTTACATTCTCCAAACATTTGTCATAAGACGCCTTAACAATATTCTCTTTTATTCTTCTATCTGATTGAATTATCCAATTTTCTGAACCAGTTTGCGTATATCCTCCAACAGATGTATGTATAAATCCACGGACATCAAGCTGATACTCGGGACTCTTAGTTCCTATTCCAACACTTCCCATATGATACACATTGGTATTAGAAGAATTGTAAGTCCATTGAGCGCCTATCGGGTCTAATAAGGGGTTTAAGAGATTATAACGGATTGATAATGGAGTACTTAAAACTTCTTGACCGTATATATACCATTCGTCAAAGTTTAATACATCTGCTGTACTACCTAATAATTTATTAACAACAAGACCATAATAAGTATATGCCGTTATTATATCTTGTGTTAGCTGTGTATATCTAAAAGAAGAATCGTATACGGCACCTATTTTATTTACAAGTTCAACCCAAGTAATATTATCATTTGAACCATATATTTTGAAATCTTTTGGCGATCTTTCACGAATTCCTTGTGTTTCTGTTCGCATTAAAAATTCAAATCTTGTAAGTTTTATAGCAACAGGCAATTGTATTTTTATCCAATCTCCCAAATATCCTGCTACTATAAAACTTGTACTATTAAAAACGCCAGATGTATATCTACTCGACGCCCAATGACCACCTACCGCATTTGCTGTATTAAAACAAGTCCAAGGATCTAATCCACTCCCAAGTGTAGAAGAAAATGAAACTACATAAGTTCCATTGCCATATGTTTGGCCTGATACTGTTGTTGTAGCTGCCGTAAAGTTTCTAACAGGAGGATACATTCTTTCTACGCCATAATTAGTAAATGTAGTGGGTGGAATAATATACTGGTTTGATTTAGGGATTATTGAAGAGTTCATTGTACTCAAAGATATATCATAGGCTCCGCGCAATACAATATTACTATTGTTATTAATGTCGGTTATCGTAGGAACTGGAAAGTTTAATGTGTATATGTTAGGAGGTATAGAATAAGTTTTATTATATAGAAGTGATACATCGGCAGCAGATAAAGCCCTATCATATATACGGAAATCGTCCATTTGCCCGTCCCAAGTTCCCAAGTCTCCCCTACCCCTATTTATATATCTTGCGTTATAAGTTAAATTTGGAATATTTGCTGTTTCAGTACCATTAATTCTTACATTATCAAGATATACATCCATTTTTCCAGATATACCTACGCATAATACAAAATGTCTCCATACATTTAAATTAGCAATTAACGGAGTATTAGCGTCGCCATATTGAAATATAGTACTGTCTACTCTTAGATATATTGCTACTATAGAACCCACAGGTGTTGTCTTAATCCAAAATCCAATTCCAGTATTATTTGATACATCTGTTTGAAAGAATATTAAACTTCCCCAAGTCTCTTGTGCTGTAAATCTAACCCAGCAACTAAATGATATTCCTTTGCCATTCCAGATTGTATATGGGTTTATCGTAGCTGGAAACTCTAAATAATCTGTACTATCAAACTCTACGGCCTGGCCTTCTATTACTTGTGTTGATTGAATTACTGTACCAACATTAGTTAAATTATGGCCTTTCCCACTACTATCAAGATAATCTCCATTAAACTTATACCAAGCAACTAAATTATCACTATTATAAGCAAAGTTCAATCTTTTATGAGTTATGCCATCCAAAATACCGGCATTTGTAGTTGATTTGAACTTAATAATTACTATGCCTGAGCCCCCGTTGCCACCATTACCATACCACGCAGTACCACCTGCCCCTCCTCCACCTGTTCCATTCATACCAACTCCTCCATTTATTTTTGCATATGCTACACTTGCTGGCGTTGAACCACCTCCACCTTTCCCACCATTACTAACAACAGAACTAGATTGATAATAGGTTCCACCTGCTCCTCCGCCAGCAAACCAATAATTACCATCTGATTCTAATTTGCCATAATTACCAAAATTAGTTTTAAAATCGTAATTAATTTGACTTATACCAGATAAACCATCACCTCCGTGTCCAATAGCGCTGTCGGTATTAAGCCCTCCCGCTGTTCCAGCACTACCAGCACCTCCACCTCCACCACCTTGTCCTACATTACCATTAGTTGCTGCCGAACCATCTCCTCCATCATTACCTCTACTATAAACAGTTCCAGAAGAAAATGTATCAACGGTAGTATTTTTCAAGCCTTTACCACCAACCCCTCCATCTGGCGTATGTCCGTCTCCGCCTGCACCAGAACCACCATCTTTTAAAGTATTATCAACACTAATACCACCCCCTTCTGCTATTACATTTATAGAAGCATTTCCAAACTCACTATTACTACCTTTTGTACCTTCTGTTTTTGTTCCCATAGTTTGATTTGTACCCGATAATGTTGTACCATTACCTCCCTTACCAACTTTAATTGTATATGTTCCGCTTAAAATCGCATTATTAATTAGAACTAATTGACCTGCTCCACCGCCTCCACCGTGTCCAGCACTACCCCCCCCGCCACCTCCAACTATTAATATGTCACAAATAGTATTCTGCCCTACTGTAATAGTATGAGATGTTTGCGTTTCTGTTCCTCCACTATGTATAAATGTTCTAACAGTTTCAGTCATTGCAGGAGATATGAGAATAGGCTCGGCTAATAAATTACTAGTAATATCAGTTCTAGTATCTCTAAGATATAAATCACTCTTGACAGTCTCAATGATATAATTACTGCCTGTGCTATATTGAACGCTTATATTACTGTGATTCAAGGTAATAGGCATAGATATTCAAGATATGCTTAGATGCTCTATATAAATAATTATAAATAATTATAGCTATAAAAAACAAGGAGAAAAGCCGGATACTCTATTATAAATTGCGAATTGCTGTTTTATTTTTATTAAGCTCTATATCTAATAATTACTATACCTGAACTACCAGAACCAAAAGCACCGTTGGCACCACTGCCAGTATTTGCTGGCGGCTGGTGATTGTATAAAGTACTTCCTGTTAGTCCGTGAGCTCCAGTATACTTTGCTTCCCCATTATCCCCTCCTCCTCCTCCACCAATGAAACCATCAACACCATCAACTTTAAAATGACTTTTAAAATTATATGTTTTTCCATTAATTATAGCCTCATTCTTTCCTTTCCCGCCCTTACCGGCATTAGGATTACCTTCAATATTATCATGTCCTGCACTTCCTATACCACCGCCTCCTCCTGGATGTGCATAATAACCTGTCGGGCTTGTTCCAGTAGTATCTCTTTGATGTCCTCCCCTGTTGCCATAAACAGCATATGTAGATGTCTCTGATGGTCCTATTGAAGGAATACCGTTTACTATATTTGTTGCAACGGCAATACCTCCGTCGAAGTTTTTAGTACTTTGATTCAAAGCTCCAGCACCACCGCCACAACCTCCGCTGACACCATTCACTCCTACATCACCGCCAGTACCACCGCCTTTTGCTAAATATCTTATAGTTCCTCCTACAGAGATTGAACTATCGCCACCATTAGTATATTCACCTCCGCCATTTCCAACAGATACAACATAACTTCCAGATGGTAATGTCTGATTTATAGCTACTATACAAGCACCCGCGCCTGCTCCACCACGACTAGCACCGGCACCTCCACCAATCATTAAGATATCACAATTCCAACCACCAGAAGGAACTGTAAATTGCCTTGTCTGTTTAAAAACCTCATATTTATCAGTAGAGTTAGTCTCTGGTATATTATCATTCGGTAAAGGACTATTTGGTGGTGCTTGATTATTATTTGTACCTATTCCCCAACACCCTGTTTGAAATATACATATTTAGTCGCATTATCTAATATATTGAATGTTGTTGTGCGATTAGCGGGGGTTTTTGTTGTTGCCGATTCATAAGATATATATTCTTTTATATCTGTGATAACAGGGTTTAATATATTGCCAAATTTATGAATATTTAGGATAGATGTAAGAGCTCCGGCATCTGCTGGGCTATAATTATGAATATTATTATATGTTGTTCGCAATGTATTTAAAGATGTTCTTATTGGATCATTGGCGCTAAGAGTACTGTTATTATATGAAATTGATAATGGTGCTTGAGGATATAGAGACGAATTAATAGAATGTGTTATTAATTGTCCTCTGGCGGTTGTTTCTCTTGTTGTATAAGTAGTTATATCAAATATGTTATTTAAATTAGCATTTCCTATTAAGTTATTAACATTTGTTAAAAATTGAGTATCTCCTGTATTATTAAATGTATTTCTACTCGTTTCATCTATATAATATATTGATTTGTCTGATACAAAATAAATATCGCCGCTTATATCTTTTTTAATAGTTATTATATAAGTATCAAGATTAATTATTTTTGTACCAGATTCAGAATCTCCAGAGCTTTCATAATCTGTTCCATTGGTAAGTTGTTTATCGCCGGCATATATTGTGATATTGTGATTAATATTATACTTTTTATAGATATATATTTTATATTTTTTTATAATTCCATTTGTCTTATTTCCTAATGAATATTTAATATTGTCTATGATACTATTAACTTGTATAGTAGAAAATGTAGTTTGTAAATTATGTAATTGACCCAAAGTTCTTTTAATTTCATACTTGAATGTTAATTTGGTTCCGTCTATATTTGGATATGTACCTTTAAGAACATTAGTATCTCTATTTATAATCTGGCTATCTGAAGCCCCCATTATAATATTATATGTTCCCGCAGTTAATGTTATAGGGGTGTCGTTGATTTTAACATTAGTATTTATTGGCAATACTGCTCTATATTCTACTCTTCTTTTTAACAATGTTATTTTTATATTTTTGCTTATAGCAGCCTCATATTCTACAATTCTTATTGATTGATTTTTTGTATAAGATGATTCAAATTTTAATGGTTTATCTTTCCAATCTCTGTGCCACCAAGTACCTTTTATTTGAGTACTATTTTCACTATTATAATTATCATTCCATTCTGTTTCTTTGTGAGAACCATTATCATACATAAATAATTTAACATATGCTGTATCATTAACAACTCCAATGGTACTCGCGTCTGGTATTGAAAACTCGACAATTACATAATCATAATCATTATCTAATTTAAATTCAACAAAACCTCTGCTGTTTATATGTCGTGCCTTCGGAGCACCTTCTGATGAATATTCCCATATTCTATCATTGTTCCACCATTGGATTTTGTATTTAATTCCGTTCGTATTAGCATAATTTTTCCACGAAGTCAAATCATTATAAGGTGAAAAATCATATGTTAAGGATTTAAATTGATTTGTATTACAAGTTAATGTAATTTGTTTTCCATTTCCATTTTCAATCAGTTGAGGCACTTTTTTATATCTTAATATTACAATACCCGAACCACCGTTGCCACCATTACCATACCACGCAGTACCACCTGCCCCTCCTCCACCTGTACCATTTAAACCATCGCCGCCATTTATTTTTATATATGCTACACTTGCCGGCGTTGAACCGCCTCCACCTTTACCGCCATTACTAACAACAGGACTATATTGATAATAGGTTCCACCTGCTCCTCCGCCAGCAAACCAATAATTACCATCTGATTCTAATTTACCATAATTACCAAAATTAGTTTTAAAATCATAATTTATTTGACTTATACCAGATAAACCGTCTCCTCCATGTCCAATAGCACTGTCGGTATCAAGCCCTCCCGCTGTTCCAGCACTACCCGCACCTCCACCTCCACCACCTTGTCCTACAGTACCATTAGTTGCAGCCGAACCATCTCCTCCATTATTGCCTCTACTATAAACAGTTCCAGAAGAAAATGTATCAACTGTAGTATTTTTCAAGCCTTTACCACCAACTCCACCGTCTGGCGTGTGTCCGTCTCCGCCTGCTCCTGAACCACCATTTCTTAAAGTAGTATCAACACTAATACCACCCCCTTCTGCTATCACATTTATAGAAGCGTTTCCGAACTCACTATTACTACCTTTTGTACCGTTTGTTATTGTTCCCATAGCTTGACTTGTTCCTGATAATATTGTACCATTACCTCCCTTACCAACTTTAATTGTATATGTTCCATTTAAAGTTGCCTGATGAATAAAAACTAATTGACCTGCTCCACCGCCTCCACCGTGTCCAGCACTACCACCACCACCACCGCCTACAATCAAGATATCGCATATAGTATCGGCAAGAAATGTCTTAGTGTATGGAGTAAAATCTCCAGAACCATCATACTTATACTCTACTATTTCGTATATATCTTCTGGTTGATTATTTTTAATAATAGAAAATGACGGTTCTTCGCTTGTAGTTAGTATTGTTTCGCTCTTTGTTACATCTGCGGTTGAATATCCTAATTTATTTAATTCCAAATTACTTATTAAGCCACTTTGTGAAACTAAAAAGTTTCTTATTATTTCAATGGTAGAAGTATCAAATATTTTATTAAAAAATTTCGCCTTAGTATTAATATTATCCAAAAAAGTATCTCTTTCGCTTGTTTTTGTACCAATATTCGCTATCGCAGTAGCAATTGTTTGATTAGTTGTTGTATTTGCAGAAGCAATATCACTTATTATAGTATTTTCAATAGCTCTCAAAACTTGATCTTTTGATTCATATGAACTCGCAGCACCCGGAAAGTTAGTTGAGGGTATTTGTTTATCAATATCTCCAGATGTAGCAGATACTATTTTATTAACATCAATTTGTTTGTCGTTTGTTATCTTATATGATTTAATAGTTTGGTATGTCGCCTCTCCTTGAGATTTATCACATAATAATTCTCTATTAAATGTATATATATCTACATTTATATTATTAGTTCCATTAGTTTGTGTGCCACTATTTAATACACTTTTATATCTAAAATTGCCAATACTATAATCATATTTATAACTTATTGTTCTTTCAGAAGATGTTAATAAGCCTGCAAGATTTGTTGTTGGACTGACAGTAAATATATGATTATTAGTATTATTTATAGTTATTTGATTTACAGATGTAATAATATTATCAGCATTCAATGTTAATCTATATAATTGTAGATTACCCAACCCCGCGCCACTATTACCTCCACCCAAATTATTAGAATAGTTTAACGAACATATTGAGTTTGTTAGATTGGTATAATATTGGTTTATTTTTTCTTGCGAATTTTCTAAGTTAAACTTCATTTCCATATAATTTTCGGGAACACCATTTGCGCCTACTTTTAATTCAATATGAATATTAGAAGTATATTTAATTAAATCATTACCCTGATATTTATATTTATTTGTTGTTCCATCCATTTTTTTAAAACACTTAGAATGTTCTGTATAATTTACAAAAATATCTCTGCCACTGCTATTTTTGTCATATTGATTTGTTTCATTATTGCGCGATATTAATTTTTTTTCTATTGGCGTTCCTTCAAGAGTAGCTATTTCCTGCCACCCATCTTTATATTCATATTTGGATGTACCATCATTATTAAATTTTACCTGACAATCTCTAAGTGTAACAACAGTTCCCGCAGTTGGAAACTCACTATTTGTTAGAGAATTAGCTATAGCATTATGCGTATTATAGCTGCTCGTATCACTCATATCAATAGCAGTACTTGCCGTCGTGTATTTCTCAATTATTTCACTGTGTTTTGTGCTGCTATTCTTAAGATAATATATAATTACTATGATTAATATTAACATTAAAATTATTAATGTTATATTTTGAAGGTTATAACTCATATTACCAATAGAACATTTTTCTATCATATTGAAATTTTTTTCCTAATCTATTATATTTAAGTATTATAATTATTTAATTTCTAACTTTCTATATATCCAATAAACAAAAGTACGCAACTTGGAATAATTATGATATTACCGTTATTATGGATATACACATTCGTTATTTCTCCTTGTTTTTTATAGCTATAATTATTTATAATTATTTATATAGAGCATCTAAGCATAACTTGAATATCTATGCCTATTACCTTGAATCACAGTAATATAGGCGTCCAATACAGCACAGGCAGTAATTATATCATAGAAACTGTCAAGAGTGATTTATATCTTAGAGATACTAGAACTGATATTACTAGTAATTTATTAGCAGAGCCTACTGTAATATCTCCGACAATGACTGAAAGCATTAGATCATTTATACATAATGGAGGAACAGAAACGCAAACAACTCATACTATTACAGTAGGACAGGATACTATATGCGATGTCTTGGTTGTTGGAGGTGGTGGTTGTGGTGGTAGGTCAGGGGGAGGAGGCGGAGCAGTAATATATACACAAAATGTCTTGTTTCCAACAGGAACATATTCTATTAAAGTAGGTAATGGCGGTATATCAATTAAATCCGGGAATATAGCATCAACGCAAGGAGCTAATGGGTATGATAGTGAAATATTATTTAATACTACAACAATTTTTAGAGCAAAAGGAGGTGGTTTTGGTGGGCCAAATACCACAGCAGCAGGTGGAACAGGTGGTTCAGGAGGTGGAAGTGAAAGTGTAGCAAATAATAGTGCTGTTTCAAATGCCAATATTATTTCAACAAATACTTTGTCATCTTCATTTACGACTTTAACAAATCAATCTCCAAACGGTTCAACAATTCGTGGTAATATAGGAGGTAAAGGAACGGTACATTCGAGTTATTATTATTATCTTGGCGGTGGAGGCGGTGGTGCTGGTAGTGCTGGCGGAAATGGAAATACAACAAATGCTACATCAGGTTCTGGTGGCGACGGAGTAAATATTGATATTACAGGAAGTCTTGTTATGTATGGTTCTGGCGGCGCAGGCGGTATATATAATGATTATAGTTTTGGCGCTAATAATATTACAGCAATATCAGGTTCAGTATCATCTGGTGGTGGAACTGGTGCTTACGCCAGTAGAACACAATCTGTATTTGGAAGTTTTCCAACTGCTGGTCAGGGTGGAGGCGGAGGTGGTTGGAGTGTTAATGCTCTTACAAACCAACAAATTTACCCCAGAGATGGTGGCTCGGGTATTGTTATTATCAAGTTCAAATCAACTACTGCTATTCCAGAAGGCAACCCTATAACTCATAAAAGATTGAACTTTGCTTATGACCTTACAAAAAATGCGGAATATCAAGCACAACTTAAAACAGGTGTAGGGGGGTGGAGAATCGTTAGATATTTACCACCAAATACTGGTAGATGGTATCAAGGTAATTATATAACAACATCTACATTTACAATACCAACAATAGGAACGCAGTATAATTATACTAATGAATGGGCTGTTCCTTTTGGAACTTTTGATGAAATGTTCTTTGCCACTTTTGATATGACTTATTGGCTACAATGTCTTAAAACATCTGTTTTAGGTGATTATAGCAATGAATTAAGACCTGTAATTAAATCATCGGAAAGAAACTACGCATATTCTGTTAGATGGTTTAATAGAGCAGTTACTACAGTTAATCTAGAAGACCCTTGGATTTCAATTAATGACCATAGTTCAAATCCACCATTAATGCTTTATGGCGAAAATAGCAATACTGCAAACTTCCAGACTTTATTAAATACAAATGGCGGTATGTGTGTATTAGTTAGAGATTCTACAGCAAGTACAACGATTTTAAATCCTAACACATACACATTAAACTTTCCTGTCCTTACGATAGCTGATATTAATAACAATAGTAATATTGTATTACGAGGAGCTTATGATATATCTTTGAGTACAATGAACTCTTCAATAATCCCAAAATCAGGACAATATATTCCTAAACTCTTACCACTAACTACATCAAATATATCTCTCCGTTATAATCTCTTAAACCCCACGCTAGATCCAGTAGGAGCTCAATGGACTTATAATTCTTCAAATACTAATGTGTATCATATGGGAAGTGTTGGAATAGGAACTAAGAGTCCCGAGTATGATCTTGATGTCCGCGGTACTATCTATTCATCTTTGGGAGGATATACATCAAGTGCTTTGACTAAATGGGCTGTTTTATCAGATAGAAGAATAAAAGAGAATATTGTCAAGGCGTCTTATGACAAATGTTTGGAGAATGTTAAAAATATCGAGTTATATAATTTTAATTTCAAGGATAATTGTGTTAATACGAATGACAGGCATCAATTAGGCTTCATAGCTCAAGAGGTACAACAGATATATCCTAAGGCAGTTGAAGTCGGTAAGATGATATTAAATCTAGAAGAAAAGATAGATGATTTACTTACATTAAATATTACCCAGATAGATTATACGCTCTATGGAGCTGTTAAAAGTCTAATAGAAAAAATGGAAAATATCAAGATAAAAATGGAACAAATAAAAACAGCATACGACATTCCATAAACATTAGGCAAACATATTGACTACTCTCTTTGTTTTTTATAGCTATAATTATTTATAATTATTTATATAGAGCATCTAAGCATAACTTGAATATCTATGCCTATTACCTTGAATCACAGTAATATAGGCGTCCAATACAGCACAGGCAGTAATTATATCATAGAAACTGTCAAGAGTGATTTATATCTTAGAGATACTAGAACTGATATTACTAGTAATTTATTAGCAGAGCCTACTGTAATATCTCCGACAATGACTGAAAGCATTAGATCATTTATACATAATGGAGGAACAGAAACGCAAACAACTCATACTATTACAGTAGGACAGGATACTATATGCGATGTCTTGGTTGTTGGAGGTGGTGGTTGTGGTGGTAGGTCAGGGGGAGGAGGCGGAGCAGTAATATATACACAAAATGTCTTGTTTCCAACAGGAACATATTCTATTAAAGTAGGTAATGGCGGTATATCAATTAAATCCGGGAATATAGCATCAACGCAAGGAGCTAATGGGTATGATAGTGAAATATTATTTAATACTACAACAATTTTTAGAGCAAAAGGAGGTGGTTTTGGAGCAGCAAATAGTGTAGAATATGGAGGCTCTTTAACAGGAGGAACAGGTGGTTCGGGGGGTGGTAGTGAAAGTGTGGGAAATAATAGTGTTGTTTCAAACGCCAATATTATTTCAACAAATACTTTGTCATCTTCATTTACGACTTTAACAAATCAATCTCCAAACGGTTCAACAATTCGTGGTAATATTGGAGGTAAAGGGTTTCATGTGACTTCTGTTAGTAATTATTCTGGTGGCGGAGGCGGTGGTGCTGGTGGTGCGGGTGGTAATGGTGGTAATTCAACATCAGGGGTAGGAGGGACAGGAATAAATAATAATATTACTGGAAGTGATATTATGTATGGTTCTGGCGGATCGGGAGGTGTTTATAATCAAGGATTTGGGGGTTCTTTGGTTGTAGCTGGTTCGGTTTCATCTGGTGGTGGTACAGGCGCATATAATACAAATTCAAGTGGCGCAGGTGTAGCAGCAGGAGCGACAATTGCTGGAAGAGGAGGAGGAGGAGGTGGTTGGACTACATCCGGAAGCGTTCAATTTTATGCAAGTGATGGTGGCTCTGGTATTGTTATTATAAAGTTCAAATCAACAACTGCCATTTCAGAAGGCGACCCTATAACTCATAAAAGATTGAACTTTGCTTATGATAATAAATTATTAAAATATGATTTTACAAATTATAATACAGAGGCAACTTGGAAAGCATACGCAGCTACAATTCCTAACTTTACATATTTCTTTAATTGTTGGTTTGTACCTACATTTTTTATTAACTCTATATATGCTGGTGATTTTGCAGTTGGTTGGTTTCAAATGACTTTACCAAGTGGGTATAATTATGTATCTGTTTTTTACGGATCTGGTGGTTGGAATAGTGGTTATTCTGTAAGATTATTAATAAATGGAGTTGAAAAATCAAGTGTAATTAATGCTACAAATAATGTTGAAAATACTACTACATATTCACAAGCATATACAGCAGGGGATATTTTAAGAGTTGAAGAAACATATGCTAATTTAACAAGTGATATAATAATCACATTTACAAATACTAATCCAAACCAATACACATTAAACTTTCCGGTTCCTACGATAGCCGATATTAATAATAATAGTAATATTGTATTGCGAGGAGCTTATGATATATCTTTAAGCACCTCAAATGCTTTAATAATACCAAAATCAGGTCAATATATTATTCCACCAACTACATTCTCTACATCAAATATATCTATCCGATATAATCTCTTAAACCCCATATTAGACCCGATAGGCGCTCAATGGACTTATAATCCTTCAAATACTAATGTGTATCATATGGGGCGTGTTGGAATAGGAACCAAGAGCCCCGAGTATCATCTTGATGTCCGTGGTAGTATCTATTCATCTTTAGGAGGATATACACAAACCGGTTTAACTACTTGGTCTATAGCTTCTGACAGAAGAATAAAAGAGAATATAGTTAAGGCGTCTTATGAAAAATGTTTAGATAATGTTAAAAATATTGAGCTATACAATTTTAATTTCAAGGATAATTGTGTTAATACCAATGATAAGCATCAATTAGGCTTCATAGCTCAAGAGGTACAACAGATATATCCTAAGGCTGTTGAAGTCGGTAAGATGATATTGAATACAAATGAAACAATTGATGATTTACTATCATTAAATACAACACAAATAGATTACACGCTATATGGAGCTGTTAAAAACTTAATAGAAAAAATAGAGGATATAGACAATGAACTAGGAAATATAGAGAGGAATATATAAGCAGAATTATTCGTATAATCATATGGATATTAGGATATATATTATATTTTTTGTAATTTCTAAGAAACTTTAGAAAACTTTTGAAAAACTTATGTGATATGCGTTGCTACTAAAAATCAAAAGTTGGAATACTTTGTGAGAAAAAAAGAAAAAGTGATTAAATAAAAGGAGTATATAGATATAAGATGGATAACACAGTTATGAACGAGGAGATTGGCGGATTATAGGAGGATGAGGATAGGGAGGTTAATAGGGGAATTGCCGGAGGGAACGAGATATCTAATAAGCGGGGAGGAGATGTACGGACAAGCGAAGTTATCAAAGATATTCGGGGGATAACGAAGGGAATCTATGGAACGAGATTCAACGCGAGGGATATAAGGAAGATAAGCGCGACGGAATCATATAAAAGGATAAGAGAGGAGGGAGGGATAAGGAGATTTAAGGAAGAAGCGAAGAATCGAGGACATAGGGTGGAGGAGGCGTTAGAATATGTGGGGAGATGGGGTAGACCTTAGCCAACGCGGTATTAAAGGTGGTAATCTAGGGTATTAGGAGAGGTAGGGTAATTAAGGGATAAGTTTCATAGAGTATTTAAGACTTTCTTCTACTGAATGTCCCACGGAATCTGCGATTAACTTTCTTTCTCTAAACGATGCACCGGAGAGATTGATTGTTGTCAGATACATTCTGCGAAGATCGAGAGCACCAATTTTTTTTCCATAAACCTTCATCATAATATTGAAGAACTTAAGACTTAAAGCCGAGATGGAGTATTCTTTACCGAGAATGAAGCCGGAGGAAGGTAATAGATGCTTAATTTCGGGAGGTATAGGGATACATATATTTTTTTTATTTTTAGTGTAAGAGTCTTTAATAAAGAGGTTGTCATTATCAAAGTGGTTTCCGAGGGAAGGAGAGGAGGACATAGAGCGATAATCATCAAGCCTTCTTGTAGGTAATAACGTCATTAAAAGGAAGAGTAATTTTTCTGAATCATTTTGAAGCTTAGAGGAGTTAAGGAGTAAATCTTGCTTATCAAAAGAGATGATATCATCTTGTTTAATGGAGGTATCATTTCTTCTAATAGCTTCAGCTTTTTCAATATTTCTTTTAATAGGGACGAGAATTTTAATGAGCTTAACGAAGCCAGGAATTTTAGTAAAAATTTTACAGATGGTTGGGATAGAACGGAGTTCATTTACCTTGATAATGTCAAGCTTGACATATAGATATTTAAATTCATCTTGAACTACTTTTTTATCATAATCGTTGCCTTGAATAGCATTAATGATATCTGCGGAGAGGGGTAATCCGGTCATCCGAAGATGGAAAGCTCTGAGCTTACCTGTGTAAGTGATAATGGAACTATCTTTAAGGATAGATTTTTTAGCTTTTTTAGGTTTTTTATGTAATGGTGTAGTGTCAGTATCAATAACTAAATCGGGTTTAATAAGGATACTTTGAGGTTTAATTTTGAGAGCTCTAAGATTGTGTGGCTTTTTTTCTTCGTCGTTCATTATTATATATAAAAGAGGATAAAATTAGGGAATCAATTTTTAGGAAAGCTTTGGAGGGAGACCTATGGTGGAGACCGCCCCCAACGCGGTTTTATGTGGAGTGGGGGGATGGGGGAGATAGAAAAGGCTGTAGTGAGCTATTTGTAATACCATTATGATGTATTAAAAAGACACTGGATATTTCTAAAAATTGAAAATTAAAATTTGAGTACATCTCTTGATTTATTTTATAATTTCTAAAAAACTTTTGAAAATTTAGAAAAAACAGAAAGATGTACTCAAATTTAAAAATGAAAAAATATAGATATTCCAGTGTCTCAAGAACTGATATGCTAATCTAAGTATTTTTATAATAAATATAGAGAGGATATTGTCAAGGATATAGAAAAGGCAAATGGCTGGCTATAGTCAAGGAGATAGAAAAGGCAAATGGCTGGCTATAGTCAAGGAGATAGAAAAGGCAAATGGCTGGCTATAGTCAAGGAGATAGAAAAGGCAAATGGCTGGCTATAGTCAAGGAGATAGAAAAGGCAAAAAATAATTCCTGGCTAACATTTTATACTTTTTATAATATTAATAATATATATAACAAACATATAACACAATACCGTATAATAATCTAAGTACTTTTATAATAAATATAGCGATACTATACCGATGAGTTAGACGAGTTTTATAGTAAGGGCTATCGTGGAATAAGATACATCTATGATAGCTAAGAGGAACCAGATATTTTATAAAAATGAAAAGAATAATTTGAGTACATCTCTTGATTTATTTTATAATTTCTAAAAAACTTTTAAAACTTTAGAAAAAATAGAGAGATGTACTCAAAATTAAAAATGTTAAAAATAGAATATTCCAGTGTCTCAAGAACTGCTAAGATAATCTAAGTATTTTATAATAAATATAGAGAGGATATAGTCAAGGGGGATAGTCAAGGTTATAGAAAAGGCAAAAAAATTCTCGGCTAACTTTTTTATACTTTTTGAAAGGCCTTATTGCTGGCTATTGTCAAGGAGATAGAAAAGGCAAATGGCTGGCTATAGTCAAGGAGATAGAAAAGGCTATCGCGGGCTATTTATATTACCTTTATGATCTATTAAAAAGACACTGGATATTTCTAAAAATTGAAAATTAAAATTTGAGTACATCTCTTGATTTATTTTATAATTTCTAAAAAACTTTTAAAACTTTAGAAAAAACAGAGAGATGTACTCAAAATTAAAAATGTTAAAAATAGAATATTCCAGTGTCTCAAGAACTGTTAAGAGAATCTAAGTATTTTATAATAAATATAGAGAGGATATAGTCAAGGAGATTGTCAAGGTTATAGAAAAGGCAAAAAATTCTCGGCTAACTTTTTTTATACTTTTTGAAAGGCCTTATTTCTGGCTATTGTCAAGGATATAGAAAAGGCAAAAATAATTCTTGGCTAACTTTTTTATACTTTTTGAAAGGCCTTATTGCTGGCTATTGTCAAGGATATAGAAAAAGCAAAATAATTCTCGGCTAACTTTTTTATACTTTTTGAAAGGCCTTATATTGCTGGCTATTGTCAAGGATTCAGAAAAGGCAAAATAATTCTTGGCTAACTTTTTTATACTTTTTGAAAGGCCTTATTGCTGGCTATTGTCAAGGATTCAGAAAAGGCAAAAAAATTCTCGGCCAACATTTTTATACTTTTTGAAATGTCTTATTGCTGGCTATTGTCAAGGATTCAGAAAAGGCAAAATAATTCTCGGCTAACTTTTTTATACTTTTTGAAAGGCCTTATTGCTGGCTATTGTCAAGGATTTAGAAAAGGCAAAATAATTCCTGGCTAACTTTTTTATACTTTTTATAATTTATAATTTATAACTTATAATTTTTAATAATATAATAAATAAAATAATATACATAATACATTATAATCCAAGTACTATTATAATAAAGATGGAGAGGATATGGCAATGATTTAGAAAAGACAAAATAATTCTCGGCCAACATTTTTATACTTTTTGAAATGTCTTATTGCTGGCTATTGTCAAGGATTTAGAAAAGGCCAAAAGCTTATTAAGCTATTACTTAGGGGATGTTATGATTAACTATATATAAATTTTATAATTTCTAAAAAAATATAGAGATATACTATTATATTTAAAAAATAAATTTAAAAAAAATATAGATTATACCAGTGTCTCAATGACAACTATGATAATCCAAGTATATATAATAATTATAGAGAGACTATAGTCAAGGCTATAGAAAAGGCCTAATGATTACTAAGCAACTGCTATGATATATAATAATTTTAAAAAAATATAGATAGATATATATAAATTACATAATTTTTGTGTATATATATGGGATATATGATGTATAATATAGATATATTATAGAATATTTAAGATATAATATAAATATAATAAAGGATAATACAAGAGTCATTAGGCTACTATTACCTACACGGTATTGCTATGAGAACGCTATATCATAAGCATATACCAGGTGTTATGTATATACATTTGAAGACTTGTTAGGTCTATATGGGTGTCTTAGGATACTTGAGCGGTATATAGGCGTTTTAGGCACTTGAAGACTTGTTAGGTCTATATGGGTATGTAGGGATACTTGAGCGGTATATACGGACTTTTTAGGCACTTGAAGACTTGTTAGGTCTATATGGGTATGTAGGGATACTTGAGCGGTATATACGGACTTTTTAGGCACTTGAAGACTTGTTAGGTCTATATAGGCTTTTTAGGCACTTGAAGACTGGTTAGGTCTATATAGGCGTTTTAGGCACTTGAAGACTGGTTAGGTCTATATAGGCTATTAGGGGCTCTTGAAGACTTATAAGTCTTCAAGAGCCCCTAATAGCCTATATAGACCTAAC
>Ga0209230_10000323_pt1 | contig 18742 bp, 14 predicted proteins | sample LakOntMetagenome_FD_187467 | JGI IMG/M metagenome (GOLD analysis project Ga0209230, IMG submission 187467) | Freshwater and sediment microbial communities from Lake Ontario - Sta 18 epilimnion Metagenome (SPAdes) (version 2) | ecosystem: Environmental > Aquatic > Freshwater > Lentic | place... | reverse complement strand
TGGTGCTGGCACAGACAAAGGATGATAATCGTACATTCTTGGCACAAAACTGCAGATTACAAAGTTTCTGGCTTCAAAGGTTTGATGGATTGGGGGCGGCATGTGCAAACGCCCTGTAATGGGTTCGAAATTGTGAATGCTAAAGCCATAAGGGTACAAATAGCCATCCCAACCCACGGCATCGAAAGGATGAGTGGCATAGGTATAGGGATAAATCATGCCCTGTTTTTTAATCAGCACTTTAAAATCCCCTACTTCATCGTGGGTTTCTAAATTTTCAGGTAATTTTATGTCACGCTCACAATATGGCGAATGCTCCATCAACTGTCCAACAGAATTTTGATACCTCTTTGGTGGATGAATGGGTGTTGGGCTTTCTACAAAGAATATGCGATTGTCTTTATCGTTAAAATGCAATTGATAGATAGTACCTCTGGGAATCACCAAGTAGTCGCCATATTCAAACGGAATGTTACCATAAATGGTTTTAAGTATGCCAGTACCCTCATGGATGAATAATACCTCATCGGCATCAGAATTTTTATAGAAGTAATCTGAGAAACCTTGAGTGGGTGCGGCAGAACCCATTTGAACATCGCTGTTCATCAACAATGTTTTGCGGCTTTTGATATAATCGTCTTCGGGTTTCGTTTTAAACGTGAGAAAACTGCGATGTTGCATATTTTTCTCCAATGCCACTTTGGGTTCCACGCTCCAAGGTTCACCGATGGCCTTCACCAATGTGGGAGGGTGGCAATGGTAAATCAATGAATATAAACTACTAAACCCTTCGGTGCTCACCAATTCTTCCGAATACAAAGACCCATCGGGTTTTCTGAACTGCGTGTGACGCTTGTTTGGTATACTGCCAGATTTGTGATAAAATGCCATGATGTATTGAAACTGAGTTTGCGAAACTACATGATTTTATTTGCATCATAAAATGACAAACGTCATAAACTTGTATTCCAATCGTGATAATAGTACATTTGATATATGGCCAAAACAAATACCTCAAATCGTTTATTTATTGGGGCCCTAATTTTGCTAGCATTTTTTTCTTGTACTGAAAGAACAAGTATCCAAGTTCAACCCAATAAATCACCCAAGTATTCAGGTGTTTCAACGATTCGGATTGAAAACTACGTTCAAAGAATGTTCATCGATTTGCTTGGAAGAGAAGCCACAGATTTTGAACGAATTTTATTTACCACACAATTGAAAAATGCCGATTTACATGATAGCTGCAGACATCGTTTGGTAAAGCAATTGATGTTTGATACCAGTTTTAGGGTGGGTGATTCTTCTTATCGACATGCTTTTTCACAACGCATTTACGACATATCTAAAGCCCGTTTTTTGGAAGGTGCGTCTGATCCAAGTATCGACCAATTCATCGGAAATCTCAATTTTGGCATTCAAGTGGCTCGATTAAATGGCGATTCTATTGGTGTTTACCGGTATATAGATGCCAGATCACAGTATTTTCAGGTGCTGAACAGTAAATATCAGTTTTTTATCCAAAAGAAAGATTATCGTTACATGTGTGCCGCAATGATGAACAACTCAATCTATGATGGTATTAACATGAACAGTTTCAATTTTATTAATGCCGTGTTCGATAATTGTTTGTTGAGAAAACCCACTCAAAATGAGTTTGATCGATCATATCAAATCATTGAAAAAAACTTACCCGCTGAGCTGTTTTCCCGGTGGGCATCTAACAAAAACGAATATTGCGACGCAGTTGTTCAATCCGATGCCTTTCATGAGGCACAAATACGTTGGTTTTATTATGTTTTAATCCAACGCGAACCAACCACGGCGGAGGTGAGCGCTAGGTTTTACCCGTTTTACTCAACACACAAAATTGAAACCATCATTGAAGAAATTATAACCCAAGATGAATATGCACAATTTTAAACTCTCTTTGATTTTGATAACCATGTTTACTTTGGGTGGTTGTACTAAAGAACGAAACATTGAGTTTGGTGTTGACGAGGCCAGGGTATTGGAGGATAAAAGCAGAAAAACCAAAAAGAAGAACGACGCAGAGTTTGTTTCAATTTTGTATACGAATTTGTATCAAACGGCCATTTCTCCCAATCAATTATACAAAACCCAAAACGTGGTTTATTCCATTGGAGATCAAGATGTGGCCAACGAAATGTTACTCAGTAATTATTTTAATACCTCAGGTTTGACCATCCCAAAGGATACGGATATGCGCAATGATATAGAATCGTTCGTTGTGAATACCTTCAAACGATTTTATCTCAGATACCCCAGTGAAGGGGAAAAGGCATTCTTCGGTCAGTATATAAAAACAAATCCCAATGTTACGGTAGAGATGGTTTACACTGCCTTTGCCTGTAGTGAAGAATACCAATATTATTAAAATCACAATCAAGAAAACATGAACAGAAAGAACTTTATCACCAAATCCGGGATTGCATTGGGTGGCGGTATTTTGGCTCCATATATCCTGCCATCAGGAAGACTATTTGCAAAAACAGGCACTTTGAAAGCCGACCATGTGGTATTGGTGATGTTCGCAGGAGGTGTAAGACAGCAAGAAAGCGTTTTGGGGAGATATTTAGAAGACAGTCAAGGCGTTTCAGGTGCGGCCGGGAATATCATGCCCAATTTGTTTGAGGGAAATTCACCCACCAAAAAAATCGCATATGGAACGAGTGTAGTTGGAAAACCCAACGGATCTGAGCCAATCCCGAAATTGCTAACGAATAGTTTGGAGCGCAGTGGTTTGCTGTTCCCTGAAATGAGAGCACAAAGTGCAGGACATTATGTTGGATTAAACACATTGCTGACGGGCAATGCGGGGACAAATCAAGGATTGAAGGTGCGCCCAGCCTACCCCACAATTTTTGAATATTTAAGAAAACACGCAGGATTAAAAGCCACAGATACTTGGTTTATTGGTAATGGTATAGGTAATTCAACCCCCTTGCTCAATTCTAGCAATCATCAGGATTATGGATTGGCTTATGGCGGCAATATGTTTGCAGCCCCTGTTACATTCTCAAATGCAGGAAAGGAAATCCTTGGAAATGCTAAAACCTACTCTCGTTCAGATTTGGAACCCATGTATCACATGAAGAATTTTTTGGATCAAAGCTTTGCATTGACGAAAGATCAAATCAGCAGTGTGAGTAATACAGATGAAGAAAAATCTCAAATCAAAGATTTTATTAAAAGTGTTTTTACAAAGCAACAATCGGGGCAATTGGCCATGCCGCCAGTAACCGACAATGGTGATGCCTTGAACGTGATGTATGCCGCCGAAGTACTTAAAGAATTTAAACCCAAAATGCTTGCCGTGAACATATCGGGTGTGGATTCATGCCATTCAAATTTTACAGGGTATTTACAGAGCTTACATCGCGCCGATCATATCACTGGATGGCTTTGGCAATACATTCAAAACAACATTCCTCAAATGAGCGGAAATACGATTTTTATCGTTGCACCTGAATGTGGTCGTAACCTAACCCCCAACCCCATCCTAGATCAAAACGATTGGGTGGCATATGATCACAGCGATGCGAATGCCTTGAGGGTCTGGGGATTGATGGCCGGAAAAGGTGTGCCCAGCTTGAGGGTCGGTGGAGAAAGTCAACCCGTAGGTAGACTAACCGATATCGTGCCCACGATTGCAGATGTATTTGGAATCTTGGATGATGTTAAGGCTGCCGGACTCATTGATCCGTTGGCTCAGAGTTTGTATAATCGCATATAATAGATGGATTTATATATAGCAATAAAAACGTTGTCGAAAAGATGTGTTTGGGTTTTTGCTGCAATGTCAATTTTGTCTTCATGTGAAAATCAAGGTCCTGATATCGACAATCCATTTCCAAATGGAAAAGACAGTACAACTTCGGCGAAAGACACATTCGATTATCGAACCATTCAAGGATTACATGCAGGATTGTTTAAGCCCACTTGTGCAAACAGTGGATGTCATGATGGAAATTTCGAGCCAGATTTCAGGACGGTAGAGAGCAGTTATTATTCACTCGTTAAGCAACCCGTAATAAAGAAAGACAATGGAGCACTCTTTTCAATGAGGGTTGTGCCCGGGAATTCATCGAAGAGCATGTTGCCGCATAGGATGATGGTGGATTTGAATGGGAATTCCGGGATTATGCCATTGTCCCTAGAAGCCAATAGCAATTTTCCCGTAGAAAAAGATTCTTGGGTCTCACGTGTAAAGGATTGGATCGATGCCGGTGCAAAAGATTGGCTTGGAAGATCGCCAATGAATTTGGATTTCCCACCGCAAACATTGGGTCTTCAATTCATCGTGAATGGACAATTATTGGGTAGGTCTGGTAAATACGAGGCGGCTCAGATACCGGCAGGGTCTACTGCTGAGATTTGGGTTTCGCTGTCTGATGACAATACACCCGTTTCCGCATTTAGCGATGTAACAATCAACGCTTCAGCCGATCCCAATGCGTTCAATCCCGCCAATGAAATACCGTTAAAAAAGGGGCCGAACAAAACAATGGCTGGATTATTCTCAGCAAATACTGATTACTACTGGAATGGCAATTACGATGGTTCAAAAAATGTAGAAAATGATGTAATTTGGTTTAGAATTACTGTGTCTGATAGTAAAAATATGAAGTATCAAATACCCAACAGTAATAGCATGTTCATGCTTAAGACATACTTCGCCTTACAGTTTAAATGATTTAATCCAATATGTTGAAAATCAATATTTTAATATTCGCGACAATGATTATTATTGGATGTAAATATGATGACAAGTATACAAATGATCCAATACCAAAGATTTCGAATATATCCACAAATCAATTGGAATACACGCAGTTTACAGACACTGTTGTGATTGGTCTTGATTACCAAGATGGTGACGGCGATTTGGGATTTGAAAGTGCAGATTCACTATCCGTGGAAGTGAAGGATATTCGATTTGCCAAAGCCGATTACTATCATTTAAAGCCCCTGTCGCCTGTGGGTAACAGAATAGCGATTTCAGGGAAAATAAAAATTTCGTTAAAAAATATTTTCCTTATTGGCGGGGGCAATCTTGAATCCACCAAATTTCAAATTCGAATTAAGGATCGATCGCAAAATTGGAGCAACGTATTGCTGACTAAATCAATCAATATCAAGAAATAACCCATTTGACCAAATGCAATAAAATATTGGCCTTGTTTACGACGGTAATAATTACACTGTCGAACTGGTCAGTGGCTCAAACCACAGTATCACAACAAAATGGTAGATTTCGAATTTGCAAAGGTTCAATAACAGACTCAGATAAAGCAACGAATAACTCTGATTATGAACACAACGAAAATTCAACCTTAACACTTTCAATTCCCAACGCCAAATCAATTACCCTGAAGTTTAATTCTTTCTGTACTGAGAAGGACAATGATGTTTTAAGGATTTTTGATGGGAAAGACACCTTTGCGTCGTTAATGGGTACTTGGAGTGGTAATATTGGGCCAGGTACAATCAGCTCTACTGATAGTTTTATTACTTTACATTTCAAATCAGACAAGAGCTTGTCATGTACTGGATGGAAGGCGCAAGTTATAGTTCAAATAATCAAGCCCAACCCATTCAAATTCAATCAATCGGTGGCTGGCACAAGTTTGCCAAATTGCAAGGACAGTGTCATAAAAATTGCCACTGACATCGCCATTCCCTGTGATTCTTTGAATATAAAAAACACATGGATTACGGGGCCCAACTCTCCAATTCTAAGTAAAATCAAAGCCGTTAACTGCATGAACGGCAAATCCAAGTTGTTTGAAATTACCGTTTCTAACAGTTTATCATTGAATGGCGCCTATGAAATCACTCATACGCATGGATACAAAGATTTTTGTGACAGTACCTATTTCTTAAAGAGTTTATACAATTTTTCAATTTCCAATTGCCCCATACTGGTTGAACTACAATCCAACAAAGACACCATTTGTAAAGGCGATTGCTTAAAGTTAACATTGAAAGTAACAGGGGGTGATAGTACGAAATACAAATACTATTGGACGCCTTCTAGTGTCGTCGGAAAAGGACCGCACACACAATGCTTGACATCAAATCGAAAATATACGATCAAAGTAGACGATGGTGTATCTGTGCCAGGTTTCGACACGCTAGATATCGTGGTGCTTGATCCACCCAAAGCCCAACAAGACACCAGTGTGTGTTATTATTCCAACAGCTTCCTGCTCAAATCATCGCCCAGTGGTGGCACCTGGAAAGGCCCAGGAATTGTGAATGCCCAAACCGGAGAATTTAAGCCCAATGCTGTATGGGGCACTGTGAAAGTTTGGTATCAAATTGGGAGCTGCGCCGATACGGTGGCTATAACCGTTTCCGCACCCTACAATTATGAAAATGTTTTTTGCCCAAATAAAAATGCCTTTCCACTTTATTGGTATGGCCCTGCTGGTGGAAGTTGGACCGGCCCCAAAGTGAATGCTGCCGGATTGTTTACTCCTGATACCGCGGGGACATATGTGCTCACCTATGAATGGAAGGGATGCAAGTCCACAAAAACGGTTTTTGTTCAATCGATCAAAGTTCCAGAAAGAGATACGGTTTGTGAGTCTGCCACCGCAGCTACATTGAAATTCTCACCAAAAGGACTGTATCCCAATTATTTTGTAGGATTAACCAATTATTATACGGGAACATACAATCCCTCGTTAATGGGTGGACCCAAAGATTATCGGATCATTTACCAAGCCCAAGGTGGTTGTAGGGACACAACTATTGTTACTGTGTTGCCGAGCGATGCAGGATTGAATGATACGTTCTGCCCCACCGCGGGGAATCAAATTTTAAAGACATTCCGACCAATAACCAATTATACATGGAAAAGTAAGGGTATTAATGGCATCGGTGATTCATATAGTTTGGATTGGTGGAGTCAAGGGAAATCAAATATCGACACACTCATTCTGCAAACGAGCAAATGCGTTGATTTTAAACTCGTACATATTCTCCCAATTCAGGTTATTTCTCCCGATACGCTTGTTTTTTGTAGAGAAGACACTACCAAAAGCTTTGTTTCAAAGGGTGTCAAATTGTCTGTGCCTGGCGGAAAATGGTATGGCTTGGGCGTTGTGAACAATGTAGCATTTGATCCACGCATTACTGGTGTTGGAAAATTCAAGGTGAGGTATTCTAACAAGGGTTGCGAGGATACGCTTGTGGTTGTAGTAAGAGATAAACCATTAATTCAAATGGATACATCTATTTGTTTGAATATTAAACAAATAAAATTATTTAAGAAAGATAATAACGGGGTGTTTTGGGGCGTGGGCATCGCGAAAAATTCTGACTTGTTTTTACCGGCAGTCAGTGGTCCAGGAAAACACACCATTTATTACAACTCTTCGGAAGGATGTTTCAATCAACTCAGTGTTTCTGTGGATACAGTTCCCAAGATCGTGTTTTCTTCGCCAACCTATTATTGCAGTAAGGATTCGTTTTTTGCGTTGGACGCCAAGCCAACGGGTGGTTCGTGGATAGGACCTGGAATCCAATTCAGTTCGTTGAACCCAAAATTGGCAAAGTCGGGAAATCATCGTTTACACTATTCGTTAAATGTAAATGCTTGTCCGGCCAAAGACAGCCTGCAGGTTTATATTGATTCACCGTTAACTATCCAGATATCACCCAGTATCGATAGTGCTTGCTATGGAGATATACTCACCCTAGAAGCTTCAGTCACTGGGGGCTTAATTGCATTCCGTGAATTAAATTGGTCTCATGGGCAATTGGGTAATAAAACCTATTATACGGCCAAACAAACGGGTGAACTCATTGCAATTGCTCGTGATGGATGCTCGGATCCGACTATGGACACTGCAAAAATCTTGGTTCATCCACGAATTTGGAGCAAAACGTTGGTGAGTGATACTCTTTGTCGGGGACAGAAAGGCTGGGCGTTTGTGACATTGGGCAATGGCAATCCGGTAAAGCGGAGTTGGTTTCACGACCCGCAATACATGGGTGATACTTTGTTTGCGTTTGCAGATAACAGATATCGAGTGAATTTAACAGATCAAAATACGGGATGTATTGGTGATACCATCATTGAAATCGCTGGATACAAAGCCATTCAAGCTGGCTTTTTAATTCAAACACAAAACAACGAGAAGTGCTTAACCCCACTTGATGCCAACACGGTGTTCTTCAATCAAAGTACAGGCGGAACTTCAGGAACATGGCATTGGGGAGATGGCACGTCAAATCCTTTTTTGCCCAACCAAAATGAAATCCACACATTTGCCGGTACTCAAAGTTCATACAAGGTGATGCTTTCGATTCGAAATGAAGGCAATTGTACAGACACTGCCATTGAAGATATATGTTACAAGGATACCGTGATTTATTACCTCCCCACAGCCTTTACGCCCAATGGCGATGGAATCAATGATCGTTTGGATTGTGCGTTTTGGGGCACCTCTGAAATTCAGGTGAGAATTATCAATCGATGGGGTGAAATTGTATTTGAATCAACAGAAAATAACATCACTTGGGATGGCAATTACAATGGAAATCCATGCATGGAAGGCACCTATGCGATGATCATTGAATACAAAGGCAATAAGCAAGGCAAACGAATCGCCTATAGCACTGTCACTTTATTGCGCACGAAGTCGCAGTAATTGTCGAAATTTGCATCATGTTTAGCGCAAGTTGGGTTTTTGGTCTTTGGGGCGATGCATTGCGTGAGCAATTGTTGAATGGTTTTTTTGAAGGTGCGATTAGCTTCGATAAAGACACCCTGTATCTCAGATTTACGCGATTGGATGGCTCTCGATACACCCTTGAAGTGAAATTCATCGATGGTCATATGTTCATTTTAACCAGTGACCGGATCTTCGATCAGAATGATTTGAAAAAAGGCATGGCGCAGTTCAAAGAGTTAGAAAATGCACAAATTATGGGTATCAAAAACGACCCAAATGATCGCTGGATTTGTATGGAATTATCCAACAACAATGAACTATGGCTGAAGGGATTCGGAAAATTTGGTAACGTATTACTTAGAAATACAATCAACGATGAAACCATTTCATTATTTAGATTATCGTTAAAATCCGATTGGGAATTTAAATATCCGATTTTGAGCACGACCCAAACATCAGAGCTCATCGTAAAGGAACCTAAACCAGAGGAGCTTTCGGAATTACACATTAACAGTTGGCCGCTGAGCATCGATGACTTGGTCCAGGCAGAACTGCATTTCATGCGTGATTTTTATTTTGAGCGCAACAAGATGCAATTGATAGATGGTTTAGAGAAGAAGATCAAGCATTATAAAAAAATCATCAGCGAATCGCAAAGAAGGCTCAAAGACATTGAAACACGCAGAAGCAATAAAGAATTGGGCGATTTGATTTTGGCTCACTCCCACTCTCTTAAACCGGGTTTAACAAAAGCTTTGGTCACCGATTACTTCACCGACCAAAGAATTTGGATTAAGCTGAATCCAGATTTAAACGCCGCCGACAATGCTAAGAAGTATTACGGAAAAGCCAAAAACGAAGTGATTGAAGTCAAAAAATTGCTCGAACAATTAGAAACTACCCAGAACAATTTGAAGGATTTGGAATTGCAACTTACCGGAGCTCTCGCTTCAACCGATTTCAAATCCTTAAAATCATTTCAAAAGTTGGCGCCGCCAGTTAACAATCAGATCCAAGACACCTTACCCTATCGCCTGGTAGAATTTCAAGGATATCAGATTTGGGTGGGTAAAAACAACAAATCCAATGACCAGATGTTGAAATTGGCGCAGAAAAATGATATGTGGTTGCATGCAAAAGATGTTGCTGGATCACATGTTATCATCAAGAAAAAAGGCAGCATTTACCCTGATTCAGTCATTCAACATGCCGCGCAGCTTGCCGCAAGAAATTCCAAGGCCAAAACCCAATCCGTTGTACCAGTAATTGCTGTTTTGAGAAAATTTGTTTCTAAACCCAAAAATGCGGCTTTGGGAGAAGTGAGTGTTCAAAAAGAAGAAATCGTAGATGCTTTCATAGCTTAATTGCGATCAATTAAACCCAGCGTTGGTTGAATTTGCAGGTTTGTATTGACCTTTTTCATTTTTCTGAACCTGTGATCTTGTGAATTGGGCATCGTGTTCATAAAACAACCAAACCCCATTCTCTTCAAGCCAAGGTAAAATAGCCGCTTTTTCCTGCATGGTAACCAAGGGTTGTATGTCGTAGCCGATGACATAATTAACCGGTACATGCGCAGCCGCAGGTATCAAATCGGCCATATACATCACCTTGAAATCCTCATGGTGAATGATGGGTGCGATCATACCAAAGGTGTGTCCATTGAATACTTTGATTTCTATTTTATCGGTGATAAAATCTCCCTCTTTCACAAAATTAACCTTGTTGTATTCCATCAACGGCAAAAAATTCTCTGGCAAAAAGGAGGGTTTTTCGCGTGGATTTGGGTTGTTTGCGTGATCCCAGTGCTCTCGGGTTACGTGATACATCGCATTGGGAAAAGTAGGAACCAACGCCCCATCCAAATTGCGAGATACCGCGCCACCACAGTGATCGAAATGCAAATGAGTCAGCAATACATCTGTAATATCGGCCAATTCGAAACCCAAAGACTCAATAGAACCTTGCAAGGTGTCCGTGCCATTCAGGTCGTAATGTCCAAAGAATTTATCGCTCTGCTTATTGCCAATGCCAGTATCAATCAAAATACGACGCTCACCCACTTCCACCAGCAAGCAACGCATCGCCCAATTGCACATATTATTCTCATCGGCAGGTACCAATTTCTGCCAAATGGTTTTGGGTACAACGCCAAACATTGCACCACCGTCTAACTTGAAATTACCCGTATTTACAATGTGGATTTTCATGGTTAAAATTCGTGATACACGTCGGTCAAAGCCTCATAACCCGTTTCGGTTATCAAAATTGTGTGTTCAAATTGCGCACTGAGCTTGCCGTCGATGGTTCTGGCTGTCCATCCATCCTTGCGGTCCACTTTCGACCTCGCCTTTCCTGCATTGATCATGGGTTCGATGGTGAAGATCATTCCGGGTTTTAATATCGGCCCTGTATTGGCATCCGCAATGTGAGCCACATCTGGCGCTTCATGAAACTTGAGCCCAACGCCGTGACCGCAAAATTCATAAACCACTGAATATCCATGCTTTTGTGCATACTGAGCGATGTGATAACCAATATTATTCAATCTATTACCAGGAAAGCATTGTTGCATGCCAACCTGTAAACACTGTTTTGTGGTTTCAACCAACTTCTTGGCATAATCACTCACCTCTCCCACGTAATACATTTTACAAGTATCGCCATAGAAACCTTTCAATATGGTGGTAACATCGATGTTTACAATGTCGCCATGATCGAGAATTGTATCATTTGGCACGCCATGACAGATTACATCATTGGGCGATATACAGCAAGAGTGCTTGAACCCGCGATATCCTTTGGTGGCGGGAATGGCACCATGATCTCTCACGAATTCCTCACATTTTTTGTCGATATCGATGGTTCTTGCCCCAGGAACAACAAATTGTTCAAGGTATTTCAATGTTTCTGCAGCCAATTGAGCACTCTTTCGAATGCCATCGATTTGTTCTGCTGTTTTAATTACAATGGATGACACGAGATTATATTAATTACCTTTAGAAATGGCTTGAATCAAATCTTGCTTTGTGATGATATGCCAATTGCCTCCCATATCCATCATGAGCACGGCAGCATTGGCTTTATTGATTTTTGACGATACTTCCTCGATGCTTGCCATGTGCGATACAACTGGATACGAGGCAACCATGATTTCAGCCACAGGATTCGACATTAAATCACGATTTTTCAATAGTTCAGCATAGAGACTCGCATCTTCGATGGCCCCAACGAAGTTGTTGGCTTCGTCTTTTACGGGCAATTGAGAAACAGAATATTTCTGCATCAAGGCTATCACATGTTCACATGTATCTGAAGTTTTCACTGATAACAAGGGCAATTGGGCATGACCGGCAATCAAATCGAGTGCAGTGGTCAATGGTTTTGGAGCAATAAATCCCCTATCTCGCATCCAATCTTCATTGTACATTTTACCCAAATAGCGGGTGCCGTGGTCATGGAAAATTACAACCACCACATCGGTTGATTTAAAACGATCTTTCATTTGCAACAGTCCGGCCATGGCTGATCCAGCGCTATTGCCTGCAAAAATCCCTTCTTCTCTAGGAATTCTTCGCGTCATAACTGCAGCATCTTTATCGGTTACTTTCTCAAAATGATCGATAATGCTAAAATCCACGTTGGCTGGCAGGAAATCTTCACCAATGCCTTCAGTGATATAAGGGTAAATTTCGTTTTTGTCGAAAATGCCAGTTTCCTTATATTTCTTAAAAACGGAACCAAACGTATCTATTCCCAAAATCTGAATATTGGGATTTTGTTCTTTCAAGTATTTGCCCGTTCCACAAATTGTACCTCCAGTGCCAACACCCACAACCAAATGGGTGATTTTACCCGCGGTTTGGTCCCAAATTTCTGGTCCTGTTTGCTCGTAATGGGCTTTTGAATTGCTTAGATTATCGTATTGGTTGGGTTTCCAAGCATTCGGTATTTCATTGGCCAATCTCGTACTTACGCTGTAATAACTACGGGGATCTTCCGGATCAACGTCGGTGGGACAAACGATGACTTCTGCGCCAAAGGCCTTTAACGCATCTACTTTCTCTTTGCTTTGTTTGTCGGTGGTAGTGAAAATACATCGATATCCTTTGATGACCGCAGCGATGGCCAATCCCATTCCCGTATTACCACTGGTACCTTCGATAATTACGCCACCAGGCTTCAATGCTCCTGAAGCTTCAGCGTCCTCAATCATTTTGAGCGCCATCCGATCCTTGATGGAATTACCCGGGTTTGTGGTTTCCACTTTGGCATAAACCGTACATGGCAAATCCTTGGTGATGGAGTTAAGCTTTACCATTGGCGTGTTTCCAATGGTTTCTAAAATGTTTTGGTATACCCGCATACTATTGCAAATTTACTTTTGAAAGTGCGCTTTTTTCGAAAAATCAGCAAAACAGTGCGTAAAACATAGAATTAAGATAGGTTGCCAACAAAATCAGTGGTATTTTGGCATCCGATTTCGAAATGATAAAGACGTGTTTGGTGATACCATGCTACAATGAGGCAAATCGGATACAGCAGCCCATGTTTGCTCAAGCCTTGCTTGACGATGAGTCGTTGGCCTTTGTATTTGTAAATGATGGCAGCAGCGACGATACATTTCGGTTTTTATGCAATTTTCACGATGCGCTATCTTCCCCACTAAAAGAAAGAATACTTATTCTATCGTATAAAACAAATAAAGGAAAGAGCAACGCAGTAAGGGAAGGTTTTAATTACATCTATTCTGCCATTTCGAATGGTGTGAATGATGGCTCAATAAACAAAACAGAAACAAATTCTCCGAATGAAACGCAAATCTATGGGGACCACATTTTGTTTCGGGAGCAAATAGTATCTACGGCTTTCGTGGGATTTTGGGATGCTGATTTGGCCACACCATTGGAAGAGGTAAAGTGGTTTTACCAATTTGCCGGTGATGACAGTTATGATTTAATCATTGGTTCAAGGGTAGCACGCTTGGGGGCGAAAATTGATAGGACCATTTTTCGACATTATTCAGGTAGATTGTTTGCCACGCTCATTAGTCAAGGTTTGGGTTGGAAGGTTCACGATACGCAATGTGGTGCCAAGTTGATGACGCCTGAGTTGATTCCAATTTGCATGGAAAGACCTTTCAAAACATCATGGTTGTTTGATGTGGAGATATTGCTCCGATTAAAAAAGGTATATGGCAATGCCGCACAGGAAAAAGTCCTAGAGGTACCTATTCGCGCTTGGAATGATGTGAAAGGTTCTAAAATTGGTTGGTTAGACTTTGTGAAAGTCCCTTTCCAAATTTGGAAAGTGTTTCAATACTACAAGTGATTTTTATTTATTCTGGATTGAGTGAAATGGCCCATTTCATTTGCTCCAAATGGTGAGCTCCATGCCACGCATACAAACGAATCAAATCACTCAAACTCACTTGACGGCCCAATTCTGGATGCAGCAAAGTTTTGGCAAAATGGGTAGCTGGATCTTTCAGTGATTCCAATAACAACAGTGACCATTTTTGGTGCAAACCCAACAAAATCAGATAACTCGCTTCGTGATGAAAGGCTGCATCTGGTGTTTCTGCCCAAGCGTTTTCATCCCAGGGTTGTATCAAATCTTGATCTTGGGTTAAAATATGTTTGGTTCGAACGTAGGCATTTAGATGTGCATCTGCCAAATGATGTATTATCTGACGAAGGCTCCATCCACCCTCTCTATAACTACAACTCCACTGATTTTCAGTCACTGTAGCCATAACTTTGGCCAATTCTGTTGGGAATTGTTGGATTGTTAGGACGTCATTCAATAACGAACCCAATGACGTTGGGGCATCCCAATCAAAGGCCGGTAAGGTTGGCATTTCGGTCATATCAATTGATCATTGTAAAGCCTGTGTATGGAACCAAAACATCTGGTACCCTGATACCTTCAGCTGTTTGATTGTTCTCAAGCAAGGCAGCCACAATACGCGGCAAAGCCAAGGCCGATCCATTCAAACTATGAGCCAATTCTGTTTTACCTTCTGCGTTGCGATAACGGCATTTCAATCGGTTGGTTTGAAATGTTTCAAAATTGCTAATCGAACTGCATTCTAACCATTTTTCTTGCGCCGCAGACCAAACCTCCATATCATAGGTTTTTGCACTGGTAAAGCCCATGTCTCCACCACACAACAACAAAACCCGGTAGTGCAAGCCCAATTTTTGCAATAGTCCTTGCACGTAATTCTGCATATCTTCCAATACAGCGTAGGAACCTTCAGGCTTCACGATTTGAACAATTTCCACTTTATCAAATTGATGTAATCGGTTCAAACCCCTAACATGTGCACCATAACTACCCGCTTCTCTTCTAAAACATGGTGTGTAACCCGCGTTTTTGACGGGGAGTTGCGATTCATTCAAAATAACGTCTCTGTAAAGATTTGTAATAGGTACCTCGGCAGTTGGGATTAAATACAAATCATCAACACCGCAGTGATACATTTGACCTTCTTTATCAGGCAACTGACCAGTTCCATAACCACTATCGGCATTGACCAATAAGGGTGGCTGTACTTCCATATACCCCGCTTTGCCTGCTTCGTTGAGAAAGAATTGAATCAAAGCACGTTGAAAAATCGCACCTTTCCCTTTGTATACAGGAAAGCCCGCGCCAGTCAATTTCACACCCAATTCAAAATCAATGATATCGTACTTGGCTGCAAGTTCCCAATGTGGGACAGCAGCCTCGTATAACTCCGGCTTGGCACCCCACTGAAATACTTCCTGATTTTCTTCTGGTGTTTTCCCCTTCGGTACTTCCACTGAAGGCGTATTCGGAATCGTGAGTAACAATTGCAATAATTCTTTATCCGCTACTTCAACATCGGTTTCCAAAGATTTCAATGAATCTTTGATTTGTGCAGATTCCAACTTCAATGCATCGCCAGCTTCTTTTTGTCCGGACTGATACATATCTCTGATTTGGGACGATAACTGATTGCCTTTGGCCTGAAGGGTCTCCATCTCAGTTCTTTTGGCTCGATTCCTCTCATCCAATTCAATCACTTGAGCAATCAATGCTTGTCCATCCAAACCACGTATGGCCAATCTGTCGGCCAATTCATTGGCATTTTTTCTAATGTTGGCAATCTGTAACATAATATTATTGCAAATTTCGTGAATTTATTTGATGAAATTCACTCAGATTTCAATCCCGTTTTATTGGATTTTCTCACTCACGCCCAGTTTGGCCGCGATTCCAACAGCCATCTTCAATGCAGCGTCTAATTCATTGGGTATTTGACCTTCCAAAATCACTTCCCTAACCGCCTCTTTGATCATGCCAATATGCTGTGGGTCCTTGATGTCGAAATGGTTCTTTATATGATTCCCCGTTAAAACAGGTTGCCAATTTCTCAGCTCGTCTTTTGCCATTACCTCAGCAATCTTCTCTTCAACCAGCACCAAATTTCTCAAATGTTTCTCAACTTTTGCCTCGTTCTTACTTGTGATGTCCGCTCTGCATAAAATAACCAAATCTGAAACATAATCACCCGCATCAACGATCAAACGGCGCACTGCACTGTCTGTGACCGTTTCTTTCGATAACACAATGGGTCTCAAATGCAATAAAACCAGCGTGCTTACATATCGCATCTTTTCATCAAGAGGCAATCTCATGCGCTTAAAAATGCCTTTTACCATTCTAGACCCCTTGTCTTCATGTCCGTGAAATGTCCATCCAACTTTGGGATCAAATCTCTTGGTGGCCGGCTTGGCAATATCATGCAGAATAGCAGCCCAACGCAACCACAAATTATCAGTAAACTCGCAGATGTTATCTAAAACTTGTAAGGTGTGATAGAAATTGTCTTTGTGAGATTTGCCGTTTCTGGTTTCAACCCCATGCAAATCCATCATTTCTTTAAAAATCAAAGTGAGCAAACCTGTTTTGGACATCATTTCAAACGCCCTACTCGGTTTTTCACCCATGATCATGCCATTCATTTCATCCGTAATTCTCTCTTGGGAAACAATTTCAATGCGGTTCACATTGGCTTTGATGGCTTCAAAGGTCTTGAGTTCAATACGGAAATTAAGTCGAGAAGCAAATCGAATGGCCCTCAACATCCTCAATGGGTCATCACTAAATGTAATGTCAGGATTGGAACAAGTTCGAATGACCATGTTCTGTAAATCCTGAACACCATTGAAAGGGTCATACAACTCGCCAAAATTATCGCTATTCAGCGATAGATACATGGCATTGATGGTGAAATCACGACGGTTTTGATCATCAATCAATGTACCATTCTCAACTATGGGTTTGCGCGAGTCTCTTCGATAACTTTCTTTCCGGGCCCCGATAAACTCTATGATCCAATCATCAAATTTGATTTGCGCTGTACCGAAATTCTTAAAAACACTCAAACTACAATCATTGTTGAAGTTCTTGGCAACTGCTTGGGCAAAGTCCACCCCGTTGCCCACCACAACGATGTCGATGTCTTTATTTTCCCTTTTTAATATGGAATCCCTCACAAACCCACCAACAACCCACGCTTTCAATTGCATTTGGTCGGCGGTATTACCGATGACCTGAAAAATGGGATTATCTAAAGGTGATTGCACGGCACAAAGATAGCACACCCTATATTTGTTGCGATGCGAATTTCAATAAATGCAAACCGCGGATTTTATTTTGCATTTATCGCCATTTTGATGGTGAGTATTTTGCTATTTCCGATCACTCATTCAGGCGATGGTTGGGGTTATGCCGCAGACACATTGGAATTTGAGGGCAACTTTAAATCTATGTTATCACCGCATCACTTACTATACATGCCTTGGTGTTCTCTGTGGCTACCCTTATTCAGATTGATTCATATCAATCCCATTGCGGGCTTTACTTTTTTAAATCTCGGCTTGTGTGTACTCACCTTAGAGGTTTTACGAGCATGGCTATTGAAATTAAATACAACCCAATCCAATGCACAATGGCTTATTTGGTTGCTACTGGGTTCGTTCGGCATTTTGCGATTTGCTATCGATAACGAGACATATATTGCGCCACTGTTTTTGGCCATTCTAGGGAGTTATCTCATTGAAAACAAACCACAAAGACATGCATCAGCCGGCTGGGTTTCACTCGCCTTCGCCGTATTGTTTCATCAATCATACATTTTCTGGTTCATTGCCTACGCCGTAATGGCCATGAAAAAAGGGAAATGGTTAGCCCCAATTTTATCGGGCGGACTCATCCTAGTAGCATACCTGTTGGCCGCCTCAGCGAGCAATGAAAGTACCTTCAATTTTATCATACACGATGTCAACCAAGGGCTCGTAGATACCCAGATTGGACCACTTAACTTTTTATTTACTGCCGTCAACGTCGTTCGCACCGTATTCCAAATTCATGGTTTTATTTTATTCCTTATCGTTGCCTGGCCATGGCTATCGATCATTGGTTTGGTTGGACTGTTGCTGTTGGTCATCTCTTCCTTGGCCTTTGTTTGGCGATATATTTCAAATCGAAAAAAACAAACCACCACAAATCGAATTTTTAGCGGTACCCTATCTTGGGTTTTCTTACTTCACATGGGATTTGCATTCTACAGCGTAGGAAATGCAGAATTTATGACGATGTTACTACCTGTCGCTATCCTTTTGATGGCGAAAGCTGGCTTGTTTTCGTTGGACGATAAAACTACAAAGCCACTGATGGGTATGGCGATTGGGACATGGGTTTATCACATGGTTTTTGTTTTGATACCGATGTTTCTTGGATCCAATTCCGATGTGGAGCGATTTGCAGAAATCCTAAACAAACAAATACCGACCAACAACACCCAGAAAATTGTATTGATATCGAGCGAGGCCAAGGCAATTGAAAATGCTTGGGAGTATCAAGCCAGAATGAATGGCAATGAACCACCAAAGAATATCATATTCAATCTAGGTTCATCGGAAAAAGACATTCAAGAAATTAAAAGTCTGTCCAAGGATTCGCAGGTGCAGATACTCACTCATAACATATATATCGTAGTCCAA
>Ga0209230_10000322_pt1 | contig 18753 bp, 19 predicted proteins | sample LakOntMetagenome_FD_187467 | JGI IMG/M metagenome (GOLD analysis project Ga0209230, IMG submission 187467) | Freshwater and sediment microbial communities from Lake Ontario - Sta 18 epilimnion Metagenome (SPAdes) (version 2) | ecosystem: Environmental > Aquatic > Freshwater > Lentic | place... | reverse complement strand
AAGATTCGCCAGCCTCTTCAGCGCGCACTTATCTCGGCGCAAGGATGGGCTTCCCTTCCAGAAGATATGAAGGCTCAGATCTCTGACGAACTCAATGTGATCGAGCTTGAAGATATCGCCAACGCTGACGGAGATTTAGTAGATATCTCAGTGAAGGCAAACTTCAAATCACTCGGCGCTAAATACGGCAAGGCTGTTCAAGATGTTGCAAAGTTAGTTGCTGCAGCTGATGCAACCGCTCTTGTAAAAGGTCTGCGCTCTACCGGATCAGCCACACTGGGTGAATTCGCCATTGATATCGATGACTTAGTAGTCACTGAAGTCCCAAAGAGCGGCTGGATGGTGGCAAGCCATGATGGCGAGAGCGTGGCTCTTGATCTAGCTCTATCTCCAGAGTTGATTGCTTCAGGAAACGTTCGTGAAGTCATCCGCTTAATTCAAGAGCGTCGCAAGAGCGATGGCTTTGATATCTCTGATCGTATCTCTGTGCGCTGGAACGCCCCTGCCGAGTTAGCTGAAGTGATTGCCGCCCACGCTGCGCATATCTCTGACGAAGTACTGGCGCTTTCATTCGAATTTGATGCAGCAGTTGCTGCAGGAGATAACGAATTGAGCGTTGGAGTAACTCTCGCGAAAGCTTAAAAAGCTAGAGAATTATTCTGATTGCGGTCTGAGCAAAATTGATCGCGATAAGTAAAACGATGAAAGAGAGATCAATCGCAACGCCACCAAGGCGAAGCGGTGGAACGAAGCGCTGGACAAATCTCATTGGGCGATCAGTGATTGAATAAATCACTTCGAAAATCGCTAGGAAGAATGCATTGGGGCGCCAGTTGCGCGCAAACATTCGAACGTAATCGATAATGATGCGTGCAAAGAGAGCTAGCTTAAAAAGTCCAAGAAGCTGTACGAGAAGCGATGAGAGCATGCGTATTAGCTCTGGTTGAAGAACGAAGCTTGTGCAGCTGTCTTATCTTCATTGCTCACGCTGACATTTGCTGGCGAGAGAAGGAAGACTTTAAGGCTGATGCGTTCGATGCGTCCGTGGAGCCCGAAGACAAGACCACTTGCGAAGTCGACAAGACGCTTGCGCTCTGACTCTTCCATGTCATCGAGATTGATGATGACTGGATTTCCTTCACGGTAGTACTCGCCAACTTTGCGAGCTTCAGAGTAAGAACGTGGTTGAAGAGTGATGATGTTGTATGAAGAGATTGGTTCTTCGATCATCGCAGGCTGTGAAGCGACTGGAGCAGGTTGGTGAGAACCAAGAACTGTTACTCCGGTTCGTTCGCGAGTAGGACGTGCAACTGCTGCGCGTTGTGGAACCTCGGAAACGTTGGTCTCTTCATCTGTATCGACGAGGCCAAGGAAGCCCATCATTTTATTGAGTGCTGACATATGGCTAGGTTACTAGCGCACCGTGCGTGAGCCGAGGATTGAGCTACCTACGCGAATATGTGTCGCTCCGCAGTCGATAGCAATTTCAAAGTCACCCGACATTCCAGCAGAGAGGGATTTTGCTTCTGGGTAGTTGCTGATAAATCTTCGATGAATCGCAGCGATTTCGGTAAAGGCAGTTCGGGGGTCTGCAGCAACTGGCGGGACGCACATCAACCCGGCGAGGTGAAGATTGGCAGACGCCAGTGCGATATCTGCAAGGGCCGGCAGCTCGGATTCAACGGCTCCCCCACGTGCAGGGTCGCCATCGAGTGAAAGCTGAAGGAAAATATCGAGAGTCTTGGAGGCGGCATTGGCTAATTTGGAAATATGGCTGGCGCTATCGAGTGAATGAACCACATCAGCCCACGTTGCAATATCTCGTAACTTTCGACTCTGGATTTCGCCTTGGTAATGCCACCTACCATCAATTGCTACAGATTTTTCTAAACCTTCTTCGTTGCGGTTCTCGCCGAAATCTCTGACACCTAGTTCATGAAGAATCTGCACATCAGAAACTGGATATGTCTTGGTCACAACAATCAGCGTGACATCCGGGTTCTTAATCCGCGCCTTCACGGCTTCGAGATTGGTGGCTAATTCTTCGCGGCGGCTCATAGCGTGATGATCCCTGCTTGGCGCCCAGTTACTCCATCGCGACGATACGAATAAAGATCAGAATTCTCATGCGTGCAGCGGAATTCATCGATAATTGAAATGCCTGCATCTTCCAGGAGAACCCGCAGAGCTGCAGGAAGGTCAAGCGCAGGTGTTCCTTGTGCAGTCTTAGCACGCGCTGCCGGATGTAGAGCAACAACTTCGTCGTGGATTTCTTGTGAAACTTCATAACAAGTTCCACAAATAGAGGGTCCGATGATTGCAGTGATGTGTGATGAGCCCATATCGCGCATTACTTCTATGGCAGCAAGTGCAACGCCATTAACGAGTCCTTTGCGACCCACATGCACGGCGGCAACGGAGTGAGTTGAATGGAGCAACAATGGAATGCAATCAGCCACTTGTACTGCAAGTGAAAGACCAGGTATTCCTGTAACTAAGGCATCGGCAGTGGGATCTTCATCTGTTACCTCTTCGATAATCGCCACTCGATTGCCGTGCACCTGCGACATATATTGAATCGGGCCAAGTTCGTTAGCCAAGAGCGCTCTATTTGCTAAAACAGTTTCAAGATCATCAGTGACATGAGTGCCCAGGTTCAAAGACGCAAAAGCACCGGAGCTTGCGCCACCGGTGCGATTGGTAAAGCGATACTTCATGCGAAGTGCGTTCGTGGATTACTTCATGAAATCTGGAACATCAATTTCATCTTCAGAGACGAGCTCTTCAAATGTAATGCGCTTACGAGGAGAGGAATCCAAATCGAGTGCCACAGAGAGTGGATCATTTGAAGGGATTGGATCTGCCACGCCACCAAGAGTGGTTGCATTAATGACAGGCATCTCAACCTTCTTTGGCTCTCCGCCAGCAAAGCCTGCAGCGATAACAGTGATACGAACTTCATCGCCTAGAGCGTCATCGATAGTTGTACCGAAGATGATGCGTGCATCTGGGTGAGCAGCTGCCTGTACGAGCTCGCATGCTTCGTTGATTTCGAAGAGGCCGAGATCAGAACCACCGGCAACTGAGAGAAGTACTCCCATCGCTCCATCGATTGATGCCTCAAGAAGTGGACTTGAGATAGCAAGTTCAGCAGCACGTGATGCGCGGTTATCTCCGCGAGCAGAGCCAATACCCATAAGGGCAGAACCTGCATCTGTCATCACTGTCTTCACATCTGCGAAGTCGAGGTTAATCAGACCTGGCTGAGTAATGATTTCGGTAATTCCTTGAACGCCGGAAAGTAGAACTTGATCAGCGCTCTTAAATGCGTCCACTGCTGTAATTGAACGATCTGAAATTGCAAGAAGGCGATCGTTAGGAATAACAATAAGTGTGTCTACTTGTTCGCGAAGAAGTTCAATTCCTTCTTCTGCTTGACGTGAACGAATCTTTCCTTCGAATGAGAATGGCTTAGTGACAACACCGATTGTGAGTGCACCTAGATCGCGTGCAATCTTTGCAACGATTGGGGCTCCACCAGTTCCGGTTCCGCCACCTTCTCCTGCAGTTACAAAAACCATATCTGCGCCGCGAAGAATTTCTTCAATCTCTTCTGTGTGATCGATTGCAGCTTGGCGTCCCTTTTCAGGAGCAGCACCTGCACCGAGACCCTTTGTTGATGCGCGACCAATATCTAATTTCACATCTGCATCACTCATTAACAAGTGTTGTGCATCTGTGTTGATTGCGATGAACTCAACGCCTTTTAATCCAACATCAATCATGCGATTGATTGCGTTTACTCCGCCGCCGCCGATACCGACAACTTTGATGACAGCTAAGTAATTCTGTGGTGCAGCCACGTGAGTCCCCCTTTAGAACTGTAAACCTCTACTTGAGAATTACATTTCTACTCTCTTTGATGGCGGCAACGTATGGCGTATGAAGGTAGTAATCAAAGACCGCCACGAACTATTTTCTCAACTACAACTTGAGTGAATTTTTATTACTTAACGATGGGTGCATGTGGTGCACTCACATCAATGCGACGAATTTTCTTATTCTCTTCAAGTGTAAGAAGTGCGCTAATAACCTCTATTTTCAAGGCAGTTTCTTCATGAGCGCCCCACAAAATTTGAACGTTGCGACCATCGACATCTACAAAGAGCGCGAAGTTAGAGCTGTTGCGGGCAGTAAGAGATACGACACTTCTCTGAAACTCTCGTGGAAGTTCTTGGAAAACTTTGATTGCAGCAAGGCCAAGAGCCGGTGTCTTGGCCGAGACTCGAGGAAGATCCGCCGTCGTAAATCCGGGCAAAGTAAAGATGGTTCCGGATGCATCAATGGTTGAGCCATTGAAGATTGCAGTAGGTGTTCGGGGCGTCACGACTATCTCTACTGCTCCATCAAGCCAGATACGAGAAACATGTGCAGACTCAATCCACTTAAGATGAAGTAGGCGCTTCTCAATCGCTTGAGGTTCTACTCGTGCAAGCTTCTCACCTGTAGTAATTGCTGAGATCTGTGTAATCGCTGATTGTGATTCGGGTGTAGGCGAACCAGTTACCGTGATGGATGAAACTGTAAAGATTGAAGACCAAGCCAAGAGATAGATGAGCCCACCGAAGAGCGCCGCAGCAATGACTGCAACCAATGGAAGCTTTGAGACTTTACGCAAAGCGACGTTGCAACCCTTCGGCGATGATCGGAGCAAGGGAATTCACATCTCCAGCTCCGAGTGTAATGATGACGTCTCCAGGCTTTGCCATTTCAATAACTCGTTCTGATGCTGAAGCGAAGTTAGGAATGAAATGTCCGCGGCTCATCTTTTCGGCAATGAGAGATGATGAAACCCCATGAATAGGTTTCTCACTCGCCGCATAAATTTCAAGCAAAGTGACATCGTCGGCAAGGTCTAGTGAAACAGCAAAGTCATCTAAGAAGGCTTGTGTACGCGAATAACGATGAGGCTGGAAAATAACCAGGACGCGACCATCACCTGCATAGCGACGTGCCGCCTGTAGCGTCACAGTAATTTCAGTTGGATGGTGGCCATAGTCATCGATAATTCTGATTCCATGTTCAGTTGCCTTTAATTCAAATCTGCGGCCTGCACCTCGGAAGTTATGGAGTCCCTCAAGGAGTTGGTGGATCGGCATATCGAGAGTCATACCCATCGCAAGGCACGACGCTGCATTCAGAAGGTTATGGTGTCCTGGAACCTGAAGTTCGAGATGACCTACTGCTCTTCCTCTCCACATCACGCGAGCCGAAGATCCCATCGCCTTCAATTCAATCTGATCAATACGCAGGTCTGCGCTCTCTGATTCACCGTAAGAGATAGGTGTGCACGTTAGCCCTGAGGTTCCAAGTCGCGTTGCCCCAGTGTCATCTGCGCAATAGATGAGAAATCCTTGCGGTGAAATTGTGGCTGCAAAGTTCTCGAATACCTCTGTGACAGCTTCAGGAGTATGAAAGAAGTCCACATGGTCATGTTCAATATTTGTAACGATCGCAGCAAGTGGTCGGTACTCAACGAATGATCCATCTGATTCATCTGCCTCAGCGACGAAGAACTCACCGGTTCCACGGTGTGCATTCGAGCCTGATGCAGTGAGCGTTCCACCGATTGCGAAGGAAGGATCGACTCCGCATGCCTGAAGTGCGACAGTGAGCATTGAAGAAGTCGTTGTCTTTCCGTGAGTTCCAGCAACAGCGATGCTCTTGCTTCCGGACATCAGCGCTGCAAGCGCCTGTGCGCGAGTCAAGATTGGAATAGAGCGTTCGACTGCATAGGCCATCTCAGGATTAGAAGCAGAGATTGCCGTGGAGTAAATAACTACATCCGCACCCTGAACGTGCGCTGCTTCGTGAGAAGTGAAGACTTCTGCACCGAGTGCGCGAAGAGCTGTGAGAACAGAAGAATCTTTTGCATCAGAGCCAGAGACTGCGATTCCATCGGAGAGTGCGATACGCGCTAGGCCGCTCATCCCAGAACCACCGATGCCGATGAAGTGAATCTTCTTGCCCTTAAGCGAATTCACTACTTACCTCCGTGCAGCGCGTGTTCCATCAGTGAGACCATCTTAGATGCAGCGTTGATATCGATATCTGAACCTGCGATGGGCGCGGTGGCACTGTGAGAAATAAGACGCTTGATATTCGAAGTGAGCCAGCTGGCTGTGAACTCTTTTTGAGGCAGAATTTCGGCGCGAGATTGAGAAACGAGATCGCGCGCATTGAGTTCTTGTTCGCCATTTCCAATTGGCAATGGAATGAAGAGTGCATAACGACCTAAAGTATTAACTTCAGCGCATGTCACCGCACCGCTGCGAGAAATAATCAGATCTGCTCCTAAGTACGCCGTTGCCATATCGGTGATGTACCCGCGCGCTTCATATCCATCGAGATTTGTTGGCTCCTCGTTGCGGGCACCAATTCCATGAAGGATTTGAACACCGTCGGCAAGCAGTGCAGAACGTGAATCGGAAATGACCTGGTTAAGAGCAACGGATCCTTGTGAACCGCCAAAGATAAAGATGAGTGGCTTTGTTGTATTAAATCCAAGCTGACGTTTTGCCTCAGTGCGTGCCTTCTGCCAATCGTGCGACGCTGATCGATATGCGCTGACCACATCTTCACGAAGTGGCAATCCAGCTAGAAGTGATTCAGAAAGTTTTCCAGAACCGATGGAATGTGTAATTGCAGTATGAGAAGTGAAGAGGGCGCCAAGACGGTTAGCCAGCCCGGGGCGCGCATTTGCTTCATGGATAACGATGGGAGTGCGTGTAAGTGCGGCAGCGATATAGGCAGGAGCTGAGACATATCCCCCGAAACCCACAACAAGATCGTTCTTGCGCATTAGCGCAACAGATTGCGCAACAGAGCGAAGGAGTGAAAAGGGTGAAACGAGAAGAGATGGAGAAAGTCGGCGAGCAATACGAACCTTTGTTATGTAATTAATTTCAAATCCAGCTTCAGGAACGAGACGTGATTCCAGTCCGCTACGAGTTCCAATAAAAGAGATTGTGGAATCTGCATGGTGAGCGCGCCATTCGCGGGCAACCGCGATTGCAGGTTCTACGTGTCCGGCAGTGCCGCCGCCAGCAAAAAGTACTCGGGTCACTTGCTCTTCTTCTTTACGATTTCTTTTCGCACCGCTGGATCACGTAAGGCAGCTCCTGCAACGAAACCAATTGCGCAGAGAGTTGCCACCAGTGCTGAGCCACCATAAGAGACTAAGGGAAGTGTCACGCCAACAACAGGGAGAACGCTCGTAGCTGAACCGATATTGAGAAATGCCTGCACGGTTATCCAAATACCGATTCCGGCACATGCATAACGAACCATTGGATCCTGTGCGCGAAGCGCGATTCGGAAAATTGAGTAGATGAGAACTGCCATCAGAATAAGCACTGTAAGAGTTCCAACGAGACCAAGTTCTTCACCAATGACAGAGAAGATGAAGTCAGTATGTGCTTCGGGGAGATTTCCCCACTTCTGACGACTGCCACCTAGACCCACACCAAAGAGTCCGCCAGTAGCTAAACCGAGCAAGCTGTGAGCAGGTTGCCATCCAATATTTTTGTAATCCTCAGGTGCAAACGGGTTGAGAAATACTAGGAAGCGCTGTGCGCGATATCCCGATGTCGCAATTAAGAATGCCAAGGAAAGCGCGCCGGCTGCAGTAAGCCAACCCAAGATACGTAGTTGAATTCCAGAGACGAAGAGCAAGCCAGCGAGAATCGCAGCAACAACTGAAGTGGTTCCCAGATCGCGGCCATACATGATCATCGCCATGATGATGAGAAATCCTGGCGCAATCAGCTTTACAACATTGGTGCTGTGGCGACCAGACTTCTCTTTACGAGCAAGAAGATAGCTTGCCCACAAGATCATCAGTAACTTGGCGAATTCGCTGGGTTGAACATCAAAAAACTTCAGATTAATCCAGTTGGTATTTCCATTCACTGTCTTGCCAAGCCCTGGAATAAAGAGCAGGCCAAGGAGGCCAATCGAGATAACCAGACCGACACGACCGATGATTTCCCATCGGACAATAGGAAGCTTAGAAAGATATGCAGCAAGCGGAATAGAGACCGCCACAAAGAGCAGTTGGCGAATCACAATGGATGCAGCGCTACCTTGGTTATCAATGGCTGTAATGGATGAGGCGGAGAAGACCATAATCAAACCGAGGAAGGTGAGCGCACCAGCGCTAACTAACAACATATAGAGATGATTAACTGGCTTTGCCAAGAATGTTGAAGCGGTCTTATTAGCCATTGATAACAACTTTCTCTACTGCATCTTTAAATCTATCTCCACGATCACCGTAGGAAATGAATTGGTCCATTGATGCGCATGCAGGAGCCAAAAGGACGGTATCTCCGGAAAGTGCCTTCGCGTGTGCTGCTCGCACAACTTCTTCCATTAATGAATTACTTGCTCCGCCTTTAACATAATCAGTCGGTGCATCTATTCGAATTATCTCGATGTGTGATGCCTTCTCGGTTAACTCTTGCGCGATCAGTTCTCGATCTTCACCGATGAGAATTGCGACGCGCACACGTGATTTGATACGAGTAACAAGCTCTGACATCGATGCACCTTTTGCTAATCCCCCAGCAACCCAGATGACTGAGAGCGCTGACATGATTGAGGCGGATGCGGCATGCGGATTGGTCGCCTTGGAATCATTGATCCACGTAATTCCATCTTTCTCGCCCACCTTTTCAATGCGATGGCGGCCAGGGCTAAATTCTTGAATAGCGGCGCGAATAGCTTCGTGTGACGTTCCGACAGTGCGGGCAAGACCGGCTGCTGCCAAAGTATTGGAGACGTTATGGGGAACTGTTGGAGTTACTTCAACGAGTTCCGAAATCATGGCAGCCTCTTGCGGATCAGCAACAAAGGCGCGATCGACTAGCAGTTCCTCGACAACTCCAATTTCACCGGGTGCAGGAGTATCGAGTGAGAAGAAGACTTTACGTCCCTGCCAATGTGTAGTGCGGTTAACAATCTCGCCATCATCAGCGTTGAGAACTGCAGTCATTGATTTATCAAGAATAGAGATTTTATCTTTTGCATAGGCATCAAATGAGCCATGCCAATCCACGTGATCTTGGGCGATGTTAAGAATTGCAGAAGATACAAATTGCGCATCTTCTAGCCAGTGAAGCTGGAATGAAGAAAGTTCGAGAACGAGAAAGTCGTGCTTTTCAATGGAATCAACAGTTTCAATCACAGTTGTGCCGACATTGCCGCAAGCAACTGCCTGGAATCCGCCGCTGCGAAGCATTGCGGCAGTGAGTTCAACTGTCGATGTCTTGCCATTGGTTCCGGTCAGCGCAATCCATTTTTGACCAGCTGGCTTAAGGCTCCAGGCAAGGTCTACTTCATTGATCAGAGCAATTCGCGCAGCACGGGCTGCGAGTACAACAGGATGATCTTCGCGCCATCCAGGTGATACCAATAAGAGATCAAAGTTCGAGAAATTAACTGCATCAGGTGTGATGACTGAGAAGCTTTCGAGTGAGGTTACTTTCTCATCAACAATAGTGACAACTGATCCTCGTTTTTCTAATGCGCGCGCACAAGCTGCACCCGTAACACCTGCACCGGCAACAAGGATTCGTTTGCCATCAAGGTTTGTGTAGAGAGCATGTGCCATAGGAGTTTTAGCTTGCTACCCATTGTGTATAGAAAAGTCCGAGACCAAGTGCAACGCTGAGACCAGCGATGATCCAGAAACGAAGCACGATGGTGACCTCGCCCCAACCCATAAGTTCGAAGTGATGTTGTAGTGGCGCCATTTTGAAGAGTCGCTTGCCGCCAGTGATACGGAAATAGAGCACTTGAAGCGCAACTGAAAGAGTAATGATGACGAAGAGTCCGCCCAGTGGAATGAGCAAGAGCTGAACGCGAAGGGAGGCAGCTAAGCCAGCGAGAGCGCCACCGAGAGCGAGTGAGCCTGTATCTCCCATAAAGATTTTTGCAGGAGATGCATTCCACCAAAGGAAGCCAGTACATGCGCCGGCAAATGCTGCCGCAAGTACTGCGAGGTCAAGTGGGTCGCGCACGTTGTAACAATTTGCTGAAGCTGTGACTGCGCAGCTCTGACCGAATTCCCAGACGCCAATCAGAACAAATGCCAAGAAGGTCATGACAGATGCACCCGTTGCTAATCCATCGAGTCCGTCGGTGAGGTTTACTCCGTTACTTGTTGCAGTAACCATGAGAGCAATCCAAATAACAACAAGTACTACGCCGAGAGTGATGCTGGTATCGCGCACAGTTGAGAGATTGAGCGAGATCGGAGTAAGTCCATCTTTATCTGGAAAACGAGTTCCGAGATAACCAAAGATTGAGGCGAAGAGAACCTGTCCGAGGATCTTTTGCTTGCCGCTGATGCCGCGAGAGTTCTGACGAGAAATCTTCATGTAATCATCGAGGAAGCCAACAAAACCTAAGCTGATGACAAGTCCGAGGATAAGAACTGCTGAAGTCGAAATAGAACTCTGCGTGACTGCGTGGGCCACAAGATAAGCAACCAGAGAAGCAAAGATAATGATGAGGCCACCCATTGTTGGTGTACCGCGCTTGGTGTGATGTGTAGATGGACCGTCATCACGAATGATCTGCCCGTAACCGCGACGAGCTAACGCTTTAATGAGCGCGGGGGTTCCAAAGAGTGAAAGGATGAGAGCGAGAGCTCCAGCAATCAAAATCAGCTTCATGCGTTCTCTTCACTCTCTTTCATCTTTTCCAACCACTGTGCAGAAATTGAATCTGCTAACTCTTCCAGCTTCTCTGATCGTGACGCCTTTACCAACGCAACATCTCCAGGATTGATATTGGCTGCAACGTTGAGTGCTTCAGCTTTATCGGCGCAGAGATGAACTGAGGTGGCGCTATCTGCTGCAACCTTTGCTCCGTAGATTGGAGCTCCAACGCAGACCAGATGATCGATTCCAAGTTCTGAGGCAAGGGTGCCAACACCTGCGTGATCGGCATCAGATGACTCGCCGAGTTCATTCATTTTTCCTACGAATGCCCATGACTCTCCCCCTCGCTCTTGCGCAAAGAGGACCAGAGTCTGCAAGGCCGCTGCCATCGCTTCGGGGCTAGCGTTGTAGGCATCGTTGATCAGAACGAGTGAAGGAAGTTCGTGAATTTCCATGCGCCACTTAGCAGCAGATTCCGCGGTCGAAAGTCCGCCAGCAATTTGATCGAGAGAGAAACCTAGGACAGTGGCAACAGATGCCACAGCGAGAGCATTAGCTACTTGATGCAACCCAACAATGCGCAATCCGACTGCGCTGCGCCCTTCAGGAGTAACGAGATCGAAATGTGCGCGACCTTCACGAACTTCAATATCGGTGGCACGGATATCGCAATCAGGACCTTCACCAAAGGTGATGTTCTTGCCCTTGTGAAGCGCTGCCATCTTTGGAGTGAATTCGTCGTATGTTCCTAGGATTCCAATTCCTTCTTCATGAAGGGAGGCAATCAGTTCTGATTTAGTTTCTGCGATTGCTTCAACAGAACCGAATTCACCAACGTGAGCAGTTCCTACCTTAAGGACAAGCCCGATATTTGGTTGTGCGATCGAACAGAGGTGTGCAATATCGCCCTTGTGGCGTGCGCCCATTTCAACGATGCAGTATTTAGTCTCTTCGGTGCAGTGAAGCAGGGAAAGCGGCGCACCAATTTCATTATTGAAGTTTCCGTGAGGTGCAACAGTTGGCGCAGCAGATGAAAGAACAGTCGCCAATAACTCTTTTGTCGTCGTCTTGCCCTGTGAGCCAGTAATTCCGATGACGGTGAGGTTGAGCAAGTTACTACGCACATGTTGTGCAAGTTTGCCCAGAGCTACTACTACATCGGTTACAACGATATGTGAACCTTCAACTGACTTCGTTGAGAGAGTTAGTACTGCGCCATGAGATCGAGCATCAGCTACATAGTCGTGCCCATCTACCTTTTCGCCTTTGATAGCTAAGAAGAGCGAACCGGGAGTTGCTTCAGCAGAGTTGATAACGGCTGCTTCTGTCACCGTGACGTCTTCACCGTGCAGGGTTCCCTGAATAACTGATGCGATCTCAGATGCTTTCATGGTAATCATGGCTTGGCCTCAATTGCTTGCGCCAGCGCAATGCGATCATCGAAGGGCGTCACTACGCCTGCTACTTCTTGTCCGGTTTCATGTCCTTTGCCGAGAACTAAGACCGTATCTCCATCTGATGCGAGAGCGACAGCTGCACGAATTGCATCGCTGCGATCTTCAATGATTTGAGATGGCGCGTTATAGGTGAGTGAGGCTGTCATCTGAGAAAGTATCTCGCTTGGCGCTTCAGAACGTGGATTGTCGCTGGTAAAGATTGCAATATCAGCGCCCTGCAATAACGCCGAACCCATAAGAGGACGCTTAGAAGAATCGCGGTCTCCCCCGCAACCAAGAACAGCAATGATTTTGCCAGCTGTAAATTCGCGAGCTGCCGCAAGAACGTTGCTTACCGCATCGGGTGAATGCGCATAGTCAACGAGCGCTGCATAACGCTGACCGAGTGAAACTGATTCAAGACGACCTGGTGCACCAGATAGCGTTGGAATAATTGCAGCTAGTTCAATGGGATCAATTCCGCATTCAACAGCGATAGCAACTGCAAGCAATAGGTTGTCGAGGTTATATACCCCGAAGAGTCGAGTGCGTGATTCAATCAAGATTCCGCCTGCGCCACGAATACTGAATTCGATTCCGCGAGAAACGTTGTGAGTCTCCGTGAAGTGCCAGGTAGCTTCTCTATTTGTTCGTGAGACAGTCGTAACGGGAATCGCTGCCTCGGTGACAAGGCGCTGACCGTATGGTGAATCTATATTGATAAATCCTTGTTCAGCATATTCAGAGGTAAAGAGTTGCGCCTTGGCTGCAAAATACGAATCCATATCGTTGTGAAAATCTAAGTGATCTTGCGAGAGGTTGGTGAAGGCAGCTATTGAGAAGTGGCTGCCTTTCATACGCTTTAAAGAGAGTGCATGGCTGGAAACTTCCATGACTAAATGGCGCATATGACGTTCGCGCATCACGGCGGCAAGTGCTTGAAGCTCAGCTGCCTCCGGTGTTGTTCGTGAGCTTTTTAGAACTTCGGCGCCGATGCGTGTTTCAACGGTGCCAATAAGTCCGCTCTCTCGGCCAACTGCTTCGAAAATTTGATAGAGCAAAGTTGAAACTGTGGTCTTTCCGTTAGTTCCGGTAATTCCAATGCTGACAAGATCACGCGTTGGATATTTGTGTAAAGAGGAAGCGGCAAGTGCGCCTGCTGTTCGGACATCCTTAACGACGAGGGCCGGAATTCCAGCACAGTGAACAAGGCCAGCTTCATCTGTAAGAACGGCAACTGCGCCACGCTTTATCGCTGCTTGAACAAAAGTCGCGCCATGTACGCGTGCCCCTGGAATTGCAAGAAAGAGATCACCTGCTTCAACGTCTGAATCCACATGAGTGACGCCAGTAAAGGTGACGTTGTCGCCGTGTAGAGATGCACCTATCAACTGCGCCGTATCTTCGAGGGTCGCAGTAAACGGTGCGAGGGTGCGAATCATTGCTTCTTTGCGCTTACCTGTGTTGCGCGAGCTCGAGTGAGTTCAGACTTTGTCAGAGCAACAGGAAGAACCTTGGTTCCTGTTGGTGCCACATGCTCTGATTGAAGTACGAAAGTCATTACCTTCTTAAAGACAGGTCCACCAAGTGAACCGCCGTAGTAGCCGTTACGTGGATCTTGCAGAGTAACGCTGATGACATAGCGAGGAGCATCTGCAGGAGCGAAACCAATAAATGAAGCTGTGTAACCGCTGTAGCGACCTGTCTTCTGGTCGTATCTCATTGCGGTACCTGTCTTGCCAGCAACGCGATATCCAGGAATCGCTGCACTTGGCGCAGTTCCCTGAGATGAAACAACGCTCTCCATCATGAGACGAAGTTTGATCGCAGTATCTTCGCTGACGACGCGAACACTTGAACGATTTGCTGTTGGTGTGAAGTGTCCTGATGGATCACTTGTTCCTGCAATAACTGTTGGGGAAACGCGCACGCCGTTATTTGCAATCGTTGCAAAGACGCTCGTGGCCTGCATTGCCGTTACTGAGTAACCCTGACCGAACGCAACTGTTGGAGCAGTAGTTCCGGACCAGTTCGAAACCGGGCGAAGCAATCCTGCAGATTCACCTGGAAGTCCTGAACCTGTCTTTGAACCGATTCCGAATCTAGTGAGGTAGTTATGAAGCGTGTCATTGCTCATTGTTTCGCCGACTTTAATCGTTCCAGTGTTACTGGAAACAGCGAGGATTCCTGAAGATGTCAGTTGCTGAGTTGGATGTGGTTCGTGATCGTGGAAAGGAGAACCGCCGCGCTTGAGCATGTAAGGCACCGTAAACACGGTTGTTGGAGTAATTGTCTTCTCTTCAAGAGCTGCCGCCATTGTCATGACTTTTCCAGTTGATCCTGGTTCGTAGACATCTTGAACAGATGGGTTACGCATCAATGCAAGAGGCACATTCTTTGTGTTATTTGGATTAAATGTTGGAGCCGTAGCGTGAGCGACAATGGCGCCTGTTTTTGGATCCATCACAATGACAGTTCCGCTGACTGCGTTAGCACTCTTGACTGCATCGGCGATTGCCTTAGATGCAACCCACTGCACATCGCGATTGATGGTGAGACGAATATTTGTGCCGGCCTTTGCTGCAACGATTTCGCGCTGTGAACCAGGAATTTCAGCTCCATAGCCACGTGCATATGAATACTTACCATCTGTGCCGGTGATGATTGAGTTCAAACTTGATTCGATTCCGGTTGCACCAATTCCATCAGCGCGAACGAAACCAACGAGTGATGAAATCAGCTGCCCTGATGGATATTCGCGGATGTATGAACGCTCTGGGAAGAAACCGATGATGCGCTTATCGAAGTACTTATCATCGAGCGCTTTGTTGTATTCATAAATTGCTTCGGTCAACTTATCCCAGAGAGCTGGGCGACCATTCTTAAGAACAATTGAGTACTTTCGAGTGCCTGTGATGTTCTCTTGAACATCAGCAACTGACAGACCCAAGATAGGAGCAACAAAGTTTGCAACGCGTGCAGGATCAGTGATTTGTGTCTGATCTACGACGATGGTGATTGCTGAAACGCTGCGAGCAAAGGCGATGCCATTGATATCTGTAATTTCACCGCGTTGAGCTGGAATTGTGCGGGTCGACTGCATCTCATTGGCAGCCTTTTCTTGGTAATTACTTGCCTGAACAACCTGCACTCTGAAGAGCTGTGCTGCCAGGATTGTAAAGAGAACGAAAATTCCGATAATCAAAATGTTGATACGAGCTTTAGATAAGAGCAGGTTACCCATTTGCTACACCGCCTTCTGGCGTTGTGAGATCAAGGAAGACCGGGGTTTCAGATGGACGCATGCCAAGAGCTGTAGCGGATGCGGCTAACTTCTCAGGAGCTGCATAAGAATCAATCTGGCGATTTACGGCATCACGTTGATCAGCTACAGCCTTCGCTTCTGTCTTGAGATTAGAGAGTGTGAACGCATCTTGAGCAAGAAGTGTGTTGACTCCAAGAAGAACGAGGAATCCTGCAGCGCTGACAACAGTTAAGAATGTTGCAAAGTATTTATGTGTTGCGCGGGCACCAGATGAAATTTCAGGGAAGAGACCAGAGATGATCTCTGCAGTGCGCTCTGAAACCTGCTTCTTTGCCTTGGGTGCAGATTTCTTTGTAAGAGGACGAGCAGTTGAAACTTTACGAGCGGTGGCAAGAGACATTAGGCAGCCACCCTCTCGATTGCACGAAGGCGAACTGATGCCGAACGTGGATTGGATTCGAGCTCTTCTGCAGTTGGAGTCTCACTTGAGCGGAAGACAAGTGAGAATTTCGCTGCATATTCAGGAAGTTCGATAGGAAGATTGCGTGGAGACTTCGAAGTTGAAGCCTCTGCGAAGACCTCTTTCACGATGCGATCTTCTAGTGATTGGAAGGACATCACCACAAGGCGACCGCCAACCATGAGAAGTTCAAGTGCATTAGGAAGTGCACGAGTGATTGCACCGAGTTCATCATTAGCCTCGATACGAAGTGCTTGGAAAGTGCGCTTTGCAGGATTTCCACCTGTGCGACGAGTAGCTGCAGGAATGCTCTCTTTTACAAGAGTTGCCAATTCAGTTGTTGAATTCAGCGGCGCCTTTGCGCGAGCTTTGACGATATTTTCAACGATACGAGTTGCAAACTTCTCTTCACCATAGGTGCGAAGAATCTGAACCAACTTGCCTGGCTCGTAGGTATTGAGAATCTCTGAAGCAGTAATTCCGCGGCTGCGATCCATGCGCATATCAAGTGGCGCATCTTGTGAATAAGAGAATCCACGATCTGTTTCATCGAGTTGGATTGATGAGACACCAAGGTCAAAGAGAGCGCCATTAATGTGGCTATATCCAAGGCCTTCTACAACAGTTGAAATCTGATCAAAGACGCAATGCGCTGTCTTGAGGCGATCTGCATATGGTGCAAGGCGCTTCGTTGCGCGCTCTAGTGCGATTTCATCGCGATCAATTCCAATAACAGTAAGGTTTTCAAAACGCTGCAAGAGTGCTTCTGTGTGTCCACCAAGACCGAGAGTTCCATCAACAACAACAGGATTTGAAGAAGCGAGAATTGCGGGAGCGAGCAGATCGACACAGCGATCGCGCATTACAGATATATGTTGCATCTTCTCCCCCGTTCTCTTACTTCGTTTCATTTACTTTTTATTGCTGTGCAATAACTTCGAGCGCTCATCTCTGGTCACCGCCGGCCGACGGATCTTTTTCGATAGCGACGCCGGGGAAGGGACGTCGCTGCCGGCCTAACATGAATGGAAAGGTCGGCGGTGGCCACAAATGAGCGCTCTATGTAGTTGTGTTCTTCGGTCGTGCTATTCAGTTGTTTTAAATGTTTTTTGCTGATGTTCTAAAAAAGTCCCGGAAAAACTTCTTCGGAGACATCAGCAAAACTCTTTTCGCGATCAGCGAGGTATTCGTTCCATGCAGCGCTATCCCAAATTTCAACGCGAGTATTTGCGCCGATAACAACGCACTCTTTTTCAAGGCCCGCATATGTGCGAAGACCTTGTGGGATGGTGACGCGACCTTGGCGGTCAGGAATTTCATCGTGGGCGCCTGCAAACATCACGCGCTGGTAATCGCGAGCGCTCTTTGCAGTCACTGGGGCTTGGCGCAACGTTTCAGTGATCGTTGCGAATTCAGCAGCTGGGAAGACATAGAGGCATCGCTCTTGTCCCTTGGTGATTACTAGACCTGATGAGAGATCTTCACGGAATTTGGCAGGGAGGATGAGACGGCCTTTTTCATCAAGGCGTGGTTCGTGTGTGCCTAGAAACATTGTCTTCACCACCCTTCCCCAAGGATTTGAGCGTGTATTCCTCGCTCAATTCCCCACTTTACACCACTTTCCCCCTTTTTACACCACTATTCACCAATATTTTCCCTAGTCCTCCCCCAGTAGCCCCACCTCTCCCCACCTGTTTTAGGGCGCAAAAAAAGCCCCGACCGAAGGCCAGGGCTTGTGGGTATTGGTCTACTTACTGCTGAAAGTCACGTCGATTCCAACGCTCTTCTAGGCGAGCGCTTAAGGATGTGCGAGGCGCCTTGGTGCGAGGCGAACCCTTAGTAATCGATCCCAGTGAGCGGACCAAGGTAAGTACGCCAAAGAGGGCTACGAGGAATCCGGCAACGCCAATAGGTGTGGTCTTTGAGATCAAGCCACCGAAGAGGATGGCAATTCCAGCAAGGGTTGCAGCAGCGCCCAGCAATAAGCGTGGGCGTGCGGGTGCAAGGGTTGTGGCTCCTAGGCGGGATTCAAGGCGTGGGTCATCAGTGGCCAGAGCAGCTTCCATCTCGGCCAAGAGGCGACGTTCGCGATCGGAGAGAGCCATATGTGCAGAATAGAACAGTTCGTAAATACGCGCTACTTACGCCTCATCTTGAGACTTTTCAGGCTTAATCAAGCGTCCTGGGCGCACGCTGGCCCTGCCAAAACGGGCTGTGGCCTTATCTATAGCGCTATCTGCTTCTCGCCATCCTCGTTCGCGGGCGCCGAGTTCAAGCTGGACCGGGACATCTTCCTGAAGATTGCCGAGTGATACTCCTACTAACCGAATACGGGCACCATCGTTGCGAAGAGCTAAGTACAACTTCTTCACTACTTCATAGGTTTCGTGAGTGCTATCGATTGCAAGTGGCAACGTCTTTGACCGCGTGATGGATGAGAAGTCGGCAAATTTAATCTTGATCGTGATTGTCTTTGCGAAGAGGTTGGCATCGCGAAGTCGTGCAGTGGCTTTCTCGGTCATACGAAGGAATTCGCGCAAGATTTCTTCTGGGCTATCGATATCGCGAGAGAAGGTTTCTTCGTTACCAATACTTTTTTCAGGTTCATTGACAACGACATCGCGGTAATCGCGCCCCCATGCAAGTTCATAGAGAGATTCACCTGTTGCATCCCCTAGTGCGCGAATCAGTGTAGAGCGCGGAGTGTTGGCGATATCAGCAACGGTATGCAGCCCTAAACGATCAAGAGACTCGGCAGTCTTTGGCCCTACTCCCCATATTGCGCGCACAGGTAGTGGATGCAGGAACTCGAGAATACGGTCGGATTTAATTTCAAGCATGCCATTGGGTTTGCAATGTTGCGAT
>Ga0209230_10000319_pt1 | contig 18779 bp, 22 predicted proteins | sample LakOntMetagenome_FD_187467 | JGI IMG/M metagenome (GOLD analysis project Ga0209230, IMG submission 187467) | Freshwater and sediment microbial communities from Lake Ontario - Sta 18 epilimnion Metagenome (SPAdes) (version 2) | ecosystem: Environmental > Aquatic > Freshwater > Lentic | place... | reverse complement strand
TGTGTTGTTGATGGTAGCTGGAGATTTGGCAGTTGTGTAATATACACTGACAATATTTTTCTACTGCGTTGTAGTGAAGTAGAGTTTGAAAGATTTCACAATCACAAGACAATCAAGCAAACACATTTGATGCAGGACTTTAATCTATATCCTGAAAGATTTGAAGGACTTAATATTAAAGTAGTTAACTATGTAAAGAAGATACTTTGGTCCAAATATATCTCACCATCAACTGTCAAAACTAATACTGCATTATTTTACTTAACTACTAACTGCCGCGCTTTGCCCCCTAACGATATTGAGGCACTGATTAATAAACACGAGTTTGATCGCTATCTAGTAGTTACGAATGATCCCAACATGTACAAATCATTAGAGGCTGAAGATGTAACTATTAGTTCTGCGCCCATTAAAGATTTATTCAATAAGTTTGATGCTTACATCTACACTGCTACTCCTTTAAAAGCAGATTGTAGTCCTAGGTTTATAGTCGAGTGCGCAGTGTTTGATAAGCAAGTCATATATGAAATAGATTATGTTGATCCAGGAGTTAGACGCAGACAGATTGCAATCGATACTGATATCAACTCACTATTGTTAACTAACGAAGATTACTTTGTTAAGTATGTAAAAGAACAAATACATGGAAACTAAAATACGTTTTGCCAAACAGGGCGCATTACAGAACGACCTACAGCAAATGAGCACCAAGGGGCTGGTGTATGATCACACTACTCCTAGATGCAACAGAGCTAGATTGGACACTGGACCATTGTGTAATTATGACTGTGAGTTCTGTTACTACAGAGCGAACTTATCGGATAAGACTGCATGGGAAGTTGTAAAAGATCGTATTGATTATCTACACGCATACGGCATTACTGAAGTTGATCTTAGCGGTGGGGAAAGCAGTATGAGTCCAGACTGGTTTAAGATACTGGATTACTGTAATGAACGCTTCACTAGTATCAGTTGTTTAAGTCATGGCGGCACGTTTGCTAATATGAATCATCTGCGCAAAAGCAAAGAGCACGGCTTAAAAGAAATATTATTCAGCTTACACGGTCCTACCAAAGAAACACACGAAGCAATCACAAACAGGGCGGGCTCTTTTGAAAAGATATTACAAGGTATTAAGAACGCACAAGAGTTAGGCATGATCGTTAGATTGAACTGTACAGTGTATTCACGCAATCATCATCAGTTAGAAAACATCTATGCTGACTTGGTCAACGGTATTAAGCCAACAGCAGTTAATTTTATTACATTAAACTATTGGGTTGAAAGCAATGACGAAGACTTCTCTAACATATCATTGGAAGACTTGACGAACGGGATTAAACGCTGTATTGATAAACTAGATAAGAGTATTGAAATAATTGTTCGCTATACACCATTCTGTTATATGAAAGGGTACGAGCAATATATGTACAACATCTACCAACACATATACGATGTACGTGATTGGAATAGAGAAATGTATAACAGCACAGTGGATGTGAGTAGAACATACACTGAAGAAGAAAAGATAGTAATGGCCTATACTGAAGCTGGTGTGCATAGAGATAGGTTTTATCGTAAAGATTTAAAATGTTTAACCTGCAAACATTTTTATGTGTGTGACGGAATTAAAAAAGAGATGACTGATGCAGAAGTATATCCAGAGCCAGGTGACAAGATTAAAGAAGTCAATTACTATCTGCACAAATGAAATTAAGCATATTAATTCCCACACATAATAGACCCAGCTTATTTGCTAGATGTCTACTGTCAGTGTTGCCACAGATTAATAAAGATATTGAAGTAATTGTGAACAATGACAGCAATGACATCAAACCAATCGAATGGCCCAACGTAACATATCATTACAACAAGTTTGATAACATGAGTTTAATTTATCAATTCTTATTATCACAAGCAACTGGTGAATATGTATACTTCTTAGAAGATGATGACTACTTAGTATCTGACTTTGCCAGCATTGAACTTGATGCTGACCTAATAGTAGGCAATTACTGCCCCACATATAATCCAGATTACTTACTAGAATGTTTAAAGTGTTATGTAGATAATACATATGATGCTAAACAGTTTGTAAGTACACTCAATTTAGAACATCTACAATTGGGCCAACATATATTCAAACGAAGTACGATTGCAGACTTTGTGTTTCCTATGGACAATAATGTACATAATGATATCAACTTAGTGTTGCATAGTGCAAGTAATGCTGTACAGATAAGAACAATGCGTAAGATAATGTACTATCAAACTATTGATGGCGGAGACAATGTTTCTTTTGAAGGTACAAAATCTAGCGTAAATATAACGAAATCATTGGACTTCTTAAAACAATATGAACTATACCAAACAGCATCACATAACACAGGATCCTGATCATATCAATGTTCATTGGGATAGCTTAACCATATGCCAACTAACGTGTAGCTATTGTTATGCCCGTAATGAGTACGGGGAGAAATGGGGGAAGATATCTAGTAAGACCATTATTGATGGCGTCATTGAATCTCTAAACAGAAGCAGTTTGCCATTCAACTTAGGACTACTAGGTGGAGAACCTACGCTTAATCCTCATTACTATTATATACTAGATAAGTTAGCCACACTGGAAAAGTTTAATTGGGTCTATGTAGTAACCAATGGAGAGAAGGATTTAACTAGCCATCCTCAGTATGAGAAACTAGCATTCCTATTCAGTTACCACCCTGCCGATTGCACCAACAGAGATCGTTTCATTGCCAATATCAAACTAATGATCAGTCGTGGATACAAGTGCAAAGTTAATATAATGTTGCATCATGATAAAAAACTTTGGCCATTAATTAAAGAGATGTTTGAAATATGTGCAGGCATTGAAGGTCTTAAAGTTCACCCGCATTTTCTATACGGTAACAGCATACAGAAACTATTCAACTACAGACAAGAGTTTTGGGATTACTTTAGATTCCTAGAGAACGTAGAAAAAGAATTAGTATACGATGATCAGTTGTTCAACGACTTTGAGATATTTGATAAGAAGATGACCAACTTCAAAGGATGGAGTTGCTGGAACAACAACTATGAAATTGATGTTGACGGTAAAGTTATACAGTTTTGTAATCTAAATGGCAACGACAAACACGACTTACTAAAGGATCCTGACTTCTTTAAACGTATTGCTAAAACTAAGCCAATTACTTGTCCTCACAGCGCATGTAACTGCGACGGCTTATTAAAACAGTTGAAGGTAAAGAATGCAAGTTGAATGGGAGATCACAATGAAGTGTAACTATAGTTGCTTCTACTGTACAAACTTGGATAAGAGTATCTATCCTGTACTAGAAAGATCAGCTATCAGAGACTTCATACAGATGCTAGGACACAAGTATCCAAATGTGGAGGTGTTTGTGTTTGGTGGCGAACCGTTCTTACATCCTGAGATTAACTACATAGTAGAATGTTTTAACGAATTCAAAATACCTTTTGTTATTCAAACTAATTTCAGTAAGCACAGTATTAAGGTTATGAAAACTATCACACAGCCATATGTACTTCAAGTAAGCATACACCCAACTGAATTGAGCTTGACCGAGCTAGAAGAAGCATTTGAAAGTAAAGCAGTTATAAGAACGATTGATGTCATGTACGGAGCGTCTAATGCTCTACAGTATTATCTACTAACTAAAAAGCTCAGTGACTGTGAGGACATATATCTAACTCCAGTGACTGACTTTGGTGATGGACGTAGTGACGAACTATTAGAAGAATACTTAACAATGTCACGCAGTAATATATATCAAGATATTGTTAGGTTTGAAGATGTCGAGAGACTAGGCAAACAACGATCTGAACTATGGGCTGACAAGGATTTTCAAACCAAAGGAAAGCCTTGCCTTTACAAAGACAAATACTTTTTATATGGACCAAATTTAGAAGTATACAATTGTTGTTACAGAATTAAAACGGATGGAATATGTCCAAAGAACAAATGCTTTCTAATGTAGTTGAATGGAACGGTAAACAATCCCAAAATCTGTATCATTTTAAATGGATGATAACTGATTGGTGCAACTACGACTGTGCATATTGTATAGTTAAGGAAATAATGCGAGACAAGTGGGACAAGGACGAAAGCCCGTCTTCATATAAGTTAGTATTGACTAAACTTGAAAAATTTGATGGCGAGTTTGAAATAGAACTCTTTGGTGGTGAGCCTACATTACATCCAAATATGGAAGATATTCTGTTAAGACTTCGATCAATACCTAACTGTAAGAATATCAATATTATAACTAATTTGTCTAGACCAACAAGTTACTTTGAAAAATTAAACAATCTTAAACTGGATAATTTCTTAATCAATGCATCTTTACATATGGAGTACTACACGCCTGAGTTCCTAGAAAAGATTTATAAAATAAAACAAATGGATCATATTTTTTTAGGAGTAGCTGTTAATTTAAGCAGTAACAAGGAAGATTGGCCAACTATTGTGAGTATAGTTAAGCAATTAGTTGCTTGGGGTATAACACCTCATTTGAACTTTTTACAGGATATGCCTTTTTGGCAAGCAAAGTATGACCAAGAATTTTATGATCTGTTCACTGAATTACAAAATACTTTACCATTAACCGGATACAACAAATATAAATTTGGATTTAAAGACGGCTCAGTTAGAGAGTTGATGTCTTTAGATATACATAGAAATGGCTACGGAAAATTTACTGGGTTTGAATGTGAAACAAAATTTTATGATATTGACTTTGAAGGGAACTTCAGTAATACATGCACCCAAAAGAAAGTTAAGACATTACTTTTTAAAAAGCATGATTTAGAAAATAAAGTAATATGCCCGAGAGAATGTTGTAGTTGTGATGTCATGTTTGATACATTTAAGAAAAGAGTATAGTATGAGATATCTAATAGCAGGTGCTTTTTCTAAATCAATTCCAATCATTAAGTTCCTAAGTCACAAGATGATTGACACTAATCAATTGGTAGTATATGACGGTGTTAACAAGTGTGATTGGAATGGTGGTCGCATCAATAGAGACGTATATTATTCAGACGCACTGATCAATTATTATTACAGTAAAGGCGTTAGTATTGCTTTGACCATGAGTAATCATAAAATTGATCTAACAGACCCATTAGGTAATGAACTATTAGAAAAGTTCCATAAGGAAGGCAATGCATTAATCATTGTTAACGATGATCTACGTGCATACGTGCGCAAGCATTATCCTAAGTACGATTTGATTTACAGCATTACAGGGATGGGGTTACTGAACATTCCATTACAGGACTCAGATATTGCTTGGTACAAGGATTTAGAAAGTAAGTACAATTGGATAGTGCCACGCTTTGAACATATATTTGATCCAAGGGCAGTTGAGTTAGATAGAACTAAATGGGAAGTAATGTTAAATGATACTTGCGTGTGGGCTTGCAAATACTTTGATGAACATTTTAAAGCAATTGCTAATGAGAATACTGCACGTAGACCTTACAGTAAAGAAGTTGAGGAGTGCTGGCTACCTAAGTTTAATCCTAGTAAAGACAGTAAGTACGACAGTATGGACATAGACTCGCCTAACATGAAACGACTCAAAGACATGGGAGTAAAGAGCTTTAAGATTACTGGAAGAGAAATGCAGGACGACGAATACTATAATGAACTTATGACATTTGTAAAAGGTAGTTTAGAATGAGTTTGATTATTATCAGTGGCTCCCCTGGAATTAAACGCAAATTCTTTGCTAAGGAGATTAATTCGCAAGCAGAATACAGATACTGTTTCAATGACTTTTCATTACCTAGAGTTGATGTAGGCATGTTAACAGATGTAGAATTCAAACAGGATTATCAAGCATTGGTAGAATGGTGTACAGGAGATAAAATTATTGGCGGAACATTCTCTCGTGTGTTCCTAGAACGCATACGTAATGATGTTGATGACGTTCAAGTACTAAACATTGTACGACATCCAACTGCATCATTCATATCGGCTGCTCCTAATATGATTAACGACGAGCTGCCAATGGGGATTGATTATGTTACTCCACTAAGCACATCGTCGGCAATTGACAACATTACACTGTCTAAATTAGATTATGTAACTACCGTTAAGTTTGAGGATATAATAGCTAATAAAAGTTTTGAGTTTAATAGAATAACCGTGCAGTGTCCAAGTGTGCATACAAATTATAATAACATTATTACTAAGTATGAGTCCGTAATACTTAAACGTAACACAGTAATAACAGGACAGTTAGTTGACAAGTTTAATAAACTGTTCAGTAATTTTAATCAAAGTTTTGTTAACTGTCACAATGATAGTAGACTACCAGAAAATATATTTAAAGAGTTAGGATACGAACTTAAAACGTATCAGGAGATATTAAATGAAAGTGTATGACGTAGACAGTGAAGAGTATTTTCAAAGCGGAGAGTTCAGTGGCATCATTGACTTCTTAGTTTCTAGACGAGAACAACGTTCTGTGTTGTTGGCGAAAAAGTATCCAGCATACCAAATCAAGCCGCGTGTATATGTAGCTAATCCTAAGAAGCTGGCAACAGATACAAAACGTACTGATAGAACGTTGGCTGAGGAAGGAGCAAAGCAGGACTTTGGTAACCCGCCAGCAACTAATAATCCATACGACAGGGAGAGCTTCAAGCACTTACAGGAATGGAATATTCCATTCTACGATGGTGTTATTATGGAAACGATGCTACACAAAGAACTTGATGGATATATTGATGTTGTAGAGTTCACGTACCAATTAAATTGTTTTAGCAAGACTATCTTTCATAGAATGAAATGGAGTATATCAAATGGACACAAGGCAGATGGGTTCATGTTCTTTGTTTGGAAAGATTGGGTCGACAACCAACGCAATGGTGAGTTTGACAAATTAAAAGAACAGTCTGATACTGCATTTGATAACGCTAACAGCTTACTGGACTATCATACAGACTTTGTGTACAACGACGATTACAAGTTCGTCACTGTGGATGAAGTTAGAGAAACATTTGATGAATTAGTGCGTACAGGCATTTGGTTAGGTAGTGACGGAGACTTGTACAAAGTGTACACTGGTGCTACCTATGATGAAGCTGAGACTGATTCAAAGGATAGATTCTATAGTGGAAAAATATCTAAGTTAGATGAGATTCATATACGTGGAACTTTCAACAAACTAAAGACAACATTACAAACACTTAATTCTAGGATATTGTTTGTGCCATCGGAATATCCAGAAGGCACCTTTGAGGGATTCTGGATGTTTCATAAGTTTGCAAAGACTGTTTGGTTTGTGCCGCAGTTCTTAGTATTTTACAATCCAAAATACAAGTAATTGACATTATTAAACTTAGGTGTTAAAATATAAAGATGTCCATTGTAAATCTATTCCCTACTCCTATATTAAGAACACAGATGCCAAACTATAACTGCGAGGATTTTAAACGCAGACTGGAGCCTGTTTTCCATCAGCACGATGAATCAGTAGCAACGGGTGCAGAGTTATCTGGTACAGGATTAGAAATTAGCACATCTACACATGGTATACTGTTTATTCACAAGCAACCAGAGTTAGCTGATGTATTTGATTTTATTAATGAAAACATTGAAGCCTTTTGGAAAGAGATGAAGTTTGTTGAAAACCCAGGAATACATTATTCATGGGCCAACAAGTATTATAAAGGTGGATATGCTAAAATGCATAACCACAGTCCTTATTTGATATCCGGTGTATTTTATGTATACCAGGAGTCAGATGAAATGGGCAATATATATTTTCAAGACCCTAACGAAGCATTGTTGTGTACACAGCCACAAAATGATGAGCGTAAGCTATCGCAAAACTCTACAGTATTACAAGTGCGTACTGGCGAACTAATATTATTTCCTAGCTATCTAAAGCACGGAACATATCCAAACAAAACAGATATTCCTCGCATTTCAATTGCATTTGACGTAGGCTTTAAAGGCTTAGATATGTTTATGAAATTACAGAAGAGGCTTAATGTCTAATACATTAATTGTAGGTGCTGACAGTGGCATAGGTGCTGCCTTATTAGCAAGGATACCTGATAGTATTGGTACAAGCCGAAGAGCGGACTCTTTACACATACAGTTAAATGTTGAGAGTGATCAGCTTTGGCCTACCTTTGATCAGCAATTCACAGACGTATACTATTGCATAGCAGTTAATGGATTATCTTCTCCCCCATCTGATGTGATGAATATCAACGCAACTAAGAGCTATCAATGTCTAGAGCATATTGCTCCCTATGTTGTAAACGGCGGGACTATTAGAGTATTGACTAGCATTATGGGATCATTAACTAAGGGATTTATAATGCCTGCTGTAGAAGCAAACGTGTATTATAGGATGAGCAAGGCTGCATTAAATATTGCCGTACTTGAATTGTCTAAACAATATACTAACATTAATTGGCAGCTAGTACATCCGGGGTTTGTTAAGACTAAATTTGTAAAGCACTTGACATACATTGAAGAAGCAATGGACACTGGTACAGCCGCAGACAAGATACTTGCAATACCAAAAATTCCAGGAGTCAGTTATATTGAGATTGACACTACTGGAACAAGATTAGTAATATAGGAAAATAAATGTCCGCCCCACTAAGACAAAAGAAAGTCACAGTTAAGCAAACAGTCAAGTCTAAAGATGACATGATGGTTGGCGAGATCAAACCACAAAAGACTTACAAGATCGTAAAGGTGAATGACCATGGTGGTTATGATCCCGAGTATTCAGTTACGTTTAGAATAACTGAAGCATGTGACTTACAGTGTAACTACTGCCACTGGCATGCTGGAAGACATTACAAGTACGAAGACATTATTACTAGCATTGATAGGCTATTTGAATTCTTTCAAAAACAAAAGTTTAGAAGTGTTATGTTTTACTACCATGGCGGCGAGGCGACTCGTCATCCAAAAGCATTGGACATCTTACGATATGTAAAACAAAAGAGTAAAGACACTGGCATCATTGCGTACAACGAAATGCAGACTAATCTCACGTTTAAAACTGAACTGTTGGATGAACTACTACCCTTGTGCGATCAATTTAATGTGTCATTACATTACTTAGAACTTAGAGATAGAGACAATAAACTAGAAGCATTTACTCGTAACTTTGACAAACTCAAAGAGCTTGGAGTTCCTATACATAATTTTGATGTTATGTTAGAGAACGTGCCTGACGAATACCTTGAAGATTTTTACACTTATATTAAAAATTGTCTAAGTTACGATAAAATTATTAACAGCGAAATGATATACGGCTTCTGTCATTATGCATATAACGAAGAAACAGCCGCACGTCATTTAGAGTTTTATAAAAATTATAATAAGACTGAACAGCAATACTGTATCGACGGTGTGATGTATAACACTAACGACTTATTTAAAAAGGGCATTGATAATCGTGGCTGGCACTGCGCCGCCGGCACACAGAGTATCACTATCAACGGTGATGGTAATGTTTATCACTGTGGTATTCATATGACTAATTATCTTAGGGAGTGCATTGATGAGACTCCTTATACTAACTTGGTCACTGAAGCAATGGCAATAACTAAGATGTCTGTACTATACAAGTCAGGAACTAGATGTCGTTGGGACTATTGTGGTGGGGACTTTTACCTATCACGTAAACCTTTTAATCAATCATGAACGTACAGACATTATTAGAATACTCACACCAACACAAACTATCACATATTCCTAGTGCATTAAGTATGCTGGATTATGTGGACGTTTTGTTTACGGAGAGGTTTGTCACAACAGACGATTACATAGTAATTGGAAAACCTTTTGGGGCACAAGCATATTATCTAGTATGGCGCGAACTTGGTTACTTGGATAATATCGAAACATTAAGTGTCGGAGTCAAACATGATGAGATACCATTTGTTACGTATGGTGAAGAGAGTATGGGAAATGCGCTTGGGGTTGCGGCTGGGATAGCTATGACCACATCCAAGCGAGTATGGGTCAACATTACTGATGCAAGTTTGCAAATGGGTAATGTTTTAGAAGCTTTGCAATTTATAGGTCACAACAGATTGACTAACATAGTTGTCACTGTTGACTATAATAATGCACAAGTAACTGGACATACAAGTGATATATTAAACGTTGCACCAATCAAACAGTTGTGTAAACATTATTCATGGTGGACACAAGAAGTGGATGGTCACAACAGAATCGCATTAAAAAATGTGTTTGGTAACCTTGCTGACACGCTGCCTAATATTGTGTTTTGTAACACACATAAAGGACACGGAGTTAAGCAAATGAAAGAGGATATTAAAAAATGGCATTACAAGAAGATAGAAACATTAACAGAATTACAATCGTTGGTGCAGGAACTTCCGGATACCTAACAGCTTTCTATTTGGCAAAACAATATCCAAACAAACAGATAACTTGGATATACCCAGAAGAAAATAAACCAATAGGTGTTGGGGAAGCTCTGATACCAGACGTATCACATTTCTTAAATGATTTGGGAATATCACATACGGATGTTATCAAACACTGTAACGGCACATTAAAGATTGGTATCAAGTTTGATGGCTTTAATAAGGACGGTGAGACATTTACGTTCCCGTTTGGCGTTGGTGAAGGGGATAAACATAATAGTTCTAGCCTAGATAGAATTATGTTAACTGATCAAATACCTGAAGATATACTAGAGTACAACGATATATCAGTTCACTTTAGAGCATTTGAGTTACTCAAGTATATGGACACACTAGTGGCTAACATACCAAATATTACAATACAGCGCAAAACTGTTACATTGGATGAACTTGCTGGCACGTATGATTTGATTATTGACTCAACAGGATTTGGAAGACGCATATCAAACTGGGAAGACAACTTTGTAAGTTTGAAAGACAAGATACCTAATAACTGTGCATTAGTATTTAGGCATCCTTATACTAACAAAGCAGAACAATGTAAGCCTTATAGTATATTCAAAGCAATGCCTCATGGCTGGATCTGGAATATACCGTTAGGTGATCAACTGGCAATTGGATATGTACATTGCGACAAGTATGATGTTAAGGCAGACTTTATCAAGTATGCTGAACAAAAGTTTGGCATTACAGTAGACGAATCTAGTATTGGTCGTGTTCCAATGATAACAGGACGCAACAAAGTACATATTAAAGATAACGTTGTTGCTATTGGTTTAGCCAGTGCATTTATTGAACCAATAGAATCTACTGGATTGTATCTAGTAACATCTGCGTTAAAGAGATTACGTGCTTACATTAACGGAGAGCTAGAGCAAGATGAATACAATCAGTTGACTAACGATGAGTTTGATAGTGTGACTAACTTTATTCTGGCACACTACAAATACTCTAATCGTAACAATGAATACTGGCAACATTACAAAACAGTAGAAGTTGAAGATAACAAAGAGATAGACATCTTTCCATCGCAAGCATGGGATTATGTATTATCAGGATTTAGAGATGATGTTAAGCGTCCAGTAGATAAAGTCAATGCTCAAGAATTGATTAATATTCATCGTGGAAAATTGTATCATGAATGGCTAACCAATGCGCAACACACTACATAAGTTTTTAAATCGATATCCAGGCGAAGTGTTCTTTCTACATGCTGACATGTGGAAGTGGACAGATGGTAACTACAATATAATAAATTGTGGTGTGCAAGAACCTAATATGGTTAACATTGCCGCAGGACTTGCTAGTCAAGGTAAGCGAGTAATTGTGTACGGTGTTGCTGGGTTTGTTATATACAAAGCATATGAGCAGATCAAATTAAACATCAAAGGTTGGGCTGAAAATTACGGCTCTGTCTTGTTTATTAATGCAGGAGCAAATGGCTGTTATAGCATTTGCGGTAGAGGACACTTGTTAGATGATGATGCATTACTGATGCAAGCATTAGATATACCTTTGTTTGAACCACAGGATTGTAGTACGTTTGTGCGTACTACTAAAGAAGGATTACAGCACAAAGGTGTGCGTTACATTAGATTAGGATGGGATAACGAAGTATGGAAAAAGTAGCAATTACTGGGCACACAGGTTTTATAGGTCAACACCTAGTGCGTAAATTAGAAGAACGCGGATTTGAAGTAATACGTGTATCAAAAGACTTTGAACAAATAGAATGCCAACGAGTATATCATTTAGCATGTCCAAGTACAACTGAACACATCACAAAGGATCCACTAGGTGTGATGGATACTATTTTGGATGCAACTAGAAAAGCTATGAAAATATGCCCATCAGCTACTTTCATTAATGCCAGTAGTTTTGGTGTACATGAGATTGACGACTCTGCTCAAGGTGCGTATAATGTAGCTAAAAGGTGCATGGAAGTCTATTTGCTTCATAGCGATATCAATTGCATAAACTACAGACTTCCTAGTGTATATGGTCCAGGCATGAGTGACGATGCGTTTATCAAACGATGTATTGATGGAACTGCATATGCACCAACTGATCCAAGTAAGTTACACTACATTGCACACGTTGAAGATGTTGTAGATGGACTAATGTATCTATCCGACTTTAAAACAGATATCATTACTTTAGGCGAAATATATGAACAATTTAATTCTGGGGGGCGCGGGCTTCATAGGACAACACCTAGCACAGAAACTGCTACAGACTAGACAAGAACGGGTTACTATAATTGATAACCTGAAGACATCTAAAATTAATTTAGATGACTTTGCAGAACACAAAAATTTATTTGAGTTCATTGAAGCTGACTTGACTACTATGGATGACACTGCCTTACTTAAACTATTTGGTAAGCAACATAGAATATATCATTTGGCAGGCAGTGTGGGGGTCGAGTATATTGACAAGCACCCAAGTGAAACATTGTTTAATAACTTAGCATTGAACAATAAGTTGTTGCCGTTGTTTCAACGTGCAAATAGACATGTAACATTTGCTAGTACAAGTGAGATATATGGCGAAGGTCCTTTCTATGAGGAATCCAATGCCAGCATTGGACCTAGTAGTAAACTACGTTGGGGATATGCTACTAGCAAACTAATGATGGAGTTTATGATAAGGGCCAGCACTTTCCCTTATACCATTGTGAGATTTTTCAATGTAGTTGGTCCAGGACAGCTAGGCGATTATGGAATGGTACTACCAAGATTTGTACACGCTGCCAAACAGGGCAATGACTTAATTGTGTATGGCACAGGGAATCAAGTACGCAGTTTCTGTCATATCAATGATGCAACAGATGCATTAATTAAAGTGTCTAAAACTACAGGAGAACTGTTTAACATTGGCAATGACAGTCCTATTACAATTGAGCAGTTAGCTTTGAGAGTAATTGAGTTAAGTGGATCCAATAGTAAAATACAGTATGTTCCTTATGCTGATGCATTCTCTACCAATCATGGCGACATCAACTTACGTATTCCTGATCTAAGTAAAATCAAACAACATGTGAGCTATTCACCAACACATAGCTTGGATGATATTATAAGAGATATGTTATGAAGATAGTGTTCGCACTTGCTCATCCTGATGATGAAAGTTTTGGGCCAGCTGGCACTATTGCTAAACTGGCTAAACATCATGATGTACATGTATTCTCATTGTGTAACGGGGCAAGGCCTAACAATGAGCAAGTGTCTGCCTCAAGAATAGAATCGTTTTATGCTGCCTGTGCCTTATTAGGAGCCAAGGCAACTATACATAACAGACCTGATCTAACATTGACATACCCCAATGCAGTTTCTACTATGGAAACAATTGTTAAACAACTAGCACCAGACATTGTGTATACCCATAACATATCAGATGTTAATATGGATCATAGAGTATTGGCTGAAGCATGCCTAGTAGCATGTAGACCTAAACCAACATCTACTGTTACTAAATTATTCTTTTGTGAAGTACCTGCTAGTACTGACTGGGGATTTTCTACACTGACTCCGGCATTTGAACCAAATAGTTACGTGGATATAAGTGATTATATTGAACTAAAAAAGTCAGCATTGGCGTTGTATAAAACTGAAACTTACCTTTATCCAGATGCACGTAGTATTGAAGCCATGGTGTCTAGAGCAGAGTATAGAGGAACACAAGTGGGCGTCAACTATGCCGAAGCTTTCCGCTTAGTGTTCTCTATAGATTAACAGTATACCCAAACGTTTCAAAATCTTCTTTGAATAGTTCAGCAACAATCTTTTGAGTTGCAGGCGTATAGTATTGCCTATAATCATCATGTTGACTTTTGTTTATGTGAGGGAAAGATACTTTGCATTGCAACAAGTCTTGTAGAAGATAAAACTTACTAGCCACTTCTTCTATCTTAATTACAATGTCTGGAACAATGTGATTGAGCCAATGCATTTGTGTTTCTTTTTGATTTAGTAGAGCAGTTAGTGAGCTATTAAAAGTAGCAGTATCATTAGACTGTACCCAATGATCAAATCCTTTTCTATATATTCCAATAATACGAATGTCCTGTTCAATAGGAATTGAATCAAGTTCTTCTTGCCTAACTCCGTACTTTTCTGTAGTACCTCCAAGTGGACGTTGCTTGAGTCTATTCTCTGCATCCTGACCAACATGATGAAATATACTGACCATTCTATCATACGGGTTACGCACAAATGTAAACGTAGTTCCATAGTTAGGCCACTTTGTTCTTACTTCATCTAATGACAAGTGTGACATATTGTATATCCTATTAGGATCTTCTAATATCTCACAGTTAGGGATATTATCTCTTGCCCACCATTTGAAACTAGTAGTTCCGGTCTTAGGTATGTTACGATATGTTGCTGGAACGAGAGGAAAGTGAATAGCCATATTACATGCTTAATTTTTGATCTATATATCTTTGAATATAGATTTTTGAAAAATTTTCTGCGTCAGTAACTTTCCCGCCATATAATTTTAATTTTTCATCTGTAGTCAGTATATTACCTTGTTGGTCTGCATAAATTAGGGGAAGATGTAACGGATGTATCCTACTTAAATCTGCAAATTTTTTAAAAACGCCATTAATTCTAGCTGAAAATGCCGCTGCATCATGCCAAGTCATATGTTCATTTTTCCATAAAATATTTTGATGAAGCAACTCAAAGTGATCCTTTTTTAAATTATCAGTATAAAAATTTCCTGCTTTACTTAGTTCTTCAGTTGTCATTTCAGAGTATCCTAATGATTCATATGAATCATCAATAATAGATGGCCTTGGTTCTCCTTCTTTATTGATTCGTAAAGGCTGGCAAGCAACGACTTGATCTATCCAATTCTTGTGTATCCATTCTGTTGTCTTTTCAAGACTACTAATTGTTTCATGGGGTAACCCAGCAATTAATCCAATCGATCCTCTATATCTGTTCCCAATGTGCTGTTTAAAATATTTTTTTACATCGAGCAGGCCTTCTTGAACACGAACAGGATCCATGCCTTTTCCAATATATTTTAATGATTTTGGATTAAAAGATTCTATTCCGTATTGGTGTGCTACCATCCCAAGTCTTAAAAGTTCTTCTCTATCTTTTGGCCTTGATATCAATAGGTCTGCTCGAATAAAACCACTAAAGTACGGTTTCCAAGGAAGTCGGTCAACTACATCTGCAAATTTTGTTATCTTATCAGTGCGATCATTGAATGTTTCGTCACTGATTCCATAATCTTGCATTCCGTAATTATCATAATTGAACATCAATTGTTCATACACACTTTCTTGAGAACGTGTGTAATCTCCTTTAACACCTAGAACAGGAAAATTACAAAACTTACATTGAAAAACACAACCTCGACTAAACTCAATAATTCCGTTATCATTAGCTGTCATGAAATCCCTAGGCTCATATTTTATAATGGCCTCTGGTAAAGGAAAGGAAGTATGATTTACAGTTGCATTGATAACTTGCATGTTGCCTTTTTTAAGCAAAGGATCAAATGTTGGCGACTCCCCGTTTGAAAAAAGCCACTTTAATAATTTGTCCAATGCTAACTCACCGTAACTCATTATGTGGTAGTCAAATGGTGCCTCAAAAAAGGGAACACTGTGTCCTCCAGAAATAAATTTTAAGTGAGGCCATTGTTCTCTTGCCCATTTAATTGTTTCTACTAATAACGTTTGGTTTGGTGTTAAATTAAATGTGACGGAAAAGCCAAGGAATCGAGTTTGCTCAGTAACTCGTGATAACAAAAGTTCCTTTACTTGATCTAATGTCCAATATTCTATAAAGTCTATAACTTCGGCATCCCAGTCTTGAACTCTAAGATGATTTGCTATTCTATGGGCACCTGTTGACCGATATAGTCCTCGGTTAGTAATTCCAAAAATTAAACAATTGTTCATAGGAATATTTATGTAACAACTTCCATGCACCATAAATAAATCAAAGGACATAACTATGACAAAACGTATTTTGATTATGGGCTTGCCAGGCGCAGGTAAAACCACATTAGCAGCCGACTTAAAGAAATGCTTAGAGCAGTCAGGCAAAACTGTAGGATGGCTAAATGCAGACGAAGTTCGTAGACATTACAATGACTGGGACTTTAGTAAAGAAGGCCGCATTAGACAAAGTTTACGTATGCGTGATTTGTCAGACGAGTCTAACACTGATTATTGTATTGTGGACTTTGTTGCACCACTAGTAGAGATGCGCAACAACTTTAAAGCAGACTGGACTATCTGGGTCGATACAATACAAGAAGGCAGATATGCAGACACAAATGCAATGTTCGTAGAACCAGAAATATACGATTTTAGAATTATAGAACAAGACTCTGTTAAGTGGAGTGAGTTCATCGCTGACCATATAGTAGACAATCGTAGACGTCCTCGTTGGGATAATAAGAAAGAGACTGTACAAATGCTGGGAAGATGGCAACCTTGGCATGCTGGTCATCGTGCATTGTTTGAAAGATTAATTGCACGTACTGGTCAAGTAGTAATACAGATTAGAGATGTACAAGGTTGGCAAGGATCAAACCCATTCAACTTCTTTGAAGTTGTGAAGTTTATCAAGCGTGACTTAGATCCGTTGTATCAAGGACAATATGAAGTTATGCTGGTGCCTAACATAGTGCATATTGGTTGGGGCAGAGGTGTTGGATACACTCATGCTGAAGAACAATTTGATGAATCAATTACTGACATCAGTGCTACTAAGATACGTAAGGAGATGGGGCTTGAATGATACCCCACTCCGTAGTATAGTTAAAACTGTATCATGGAGAATTACTGGATCTGGCGCAACATTTTTAGTAGCATACTTAGTATCAGGAAATTTTGCAGTGTCGGGTACAATAGCAATTTTTCAGTTGATGTCAAATACTATTTTGTATTACTTTCATGAGAGGATTTGGAATCGAGTAAGGTGGGGACGTTCTCAATAGCTGTTCGTTCTCTTCCATAAAAGTCAGTAAAGCCGGCGGCTCTTAGCACTGGCTGATACAGACCATTAATGTCGTTATTGTGCGGGAAACAAAAAGCAGTGGGTACATAGTTTAAATTGTCTTTGAACCATTGCATCATAAGTTTAGTGTCGTCAATAACGTGCATGGCTCTATGTGTTACTTTATTGAAATCTTCTAAGTTCTTATGTGAATGTCCGTGCGCACCAATAGTAACAAGCGGATCCTGCATTAGTTCTTTAATTTGATCCAGTGTCATATAATCCTCTTTGTTGCCCGCAAACGCTTTCTCATGGGCAATATGGCATTCTGGGAACTCTGTACTTTGAGCAACATCGCACACTATTCCTGAACTGATAAAATAAATCTTTTCTGTAGGAATTGCTTTGAAGCGGGGATAGTAGTAGTACTGGCTAAAAAGCCCGTCATCAAACGTTAGAATGTAGTTTTCTAAGGGTAAATCAAAGAACTCTTCTCTAATTTCGTGTATCATCAACACTGGTTTCATAGTCAAGTATTTACGCTAAATATTCACAGAGGATACAATAATGGCAGCTAACGGAATTTCAACACTAGAAACTAAACAACTTAGACAAGTAGCTAAACTAGATTTGGCTGCGAGTAATCGTGCCGCAGATGGTAATCCTAGAGCAACTTACGATATTACACAACTACCTACACGATACATCGGAAACACAGTAGTTGACAATCCTAACTTAGGCGAGTTTACACTAACTCCGGGTGTTATAAGAACAGGTGCTTATAAAGTAACTTATGTTGGATATCACGGTGATGATGTTGCCTTTACCGATACTGCTACAGTTACAGCCGCTACAACATCAAACAATTTTACCATAGCATCTATAGCAGAAAACACTACAGTATTGTACACCGGATATTTTTTAGCTAATTACACTGGTAATTGGACATTTACTTTAACAAGTGATGACGGCGCATACTTGTGGATTGGTTCTAATGCAGTAGCTAGCTACACTACCGATAACGCCAATGCTACCTCAACTTATAACACTATAGGAACAATAACATCATCTATAACTGCCGGGCAATATTACCCTATTAGATTACTATATGGCAACGGGCCAGCTGGTGGTAACTTGAACTTAACATACGCTCATGCTGGACAAACAGAAACTAACGACTTTACTGGCAAATTATTCAGTCCTGGCGCGGCATTAGTAGTCGGCCGTCCTTGGACAACTACTCCCTAAGGAAATTATGAAAAAAATATTAGCATTATTATTGTTAGTCCCTGTACTAGCATTTGCACAAAAGACACCACAAGGCGTTACATATGACGCACAAATTAT
>Ga0209230_10000318_pt1 | contig 18797 bp, 15 predicted proteins | sample LakOntMetagenome_FD_187467 | JGI IMG/M metagenome (GOLD analysis project Ga0209230, IMG submission 187467) | Freshwater and sediment microbial communities from Lake Ontario - Sta 18 epilimnion Metagenome (SPAdes) (version 2) | ecosystem: Environmental > Aquatic > Freshwater > Lentic | place... | reverse complement strand
CGACTCCCTCCCCGACGAGCTCTACTGCCTCCCCGACGAGCTCGACTCCCGCCCCGACGACCTCGACTCCCGCCCCGACGACCTCGACTCCCGCCCCGACGACCTCGACTCCCGCCCCGACGACCTTCCCGAAAAATCGAACATGGCATCCATGCAACGTAACTTACAGCTGTACACGAGAAGAGTATGCGGAAAGTTCATCGTCGACGCCCGCGCAGACGACCCCTCCTCCCACGCTACCAATTTATGCAACTATTGAAGCAACACAATTTGAAATGACTGTCCAAATGTCAGAGGCGCAATTTGATGCTCGAAAGCAAAACATGGAGGCACAAGTAGCACAAGTCTTTCAGGTATCTCCGCAGCAGGTCCTAATGCTTTGCAGGAACTGCAGGAAACTCGGCAGGTTGTGGCGACGCAGACTATTGAATAATGATGGGCTCGACTTGTTAGTGATCATCTCATCCAAAGTCGAAGTCGTTTCAGTGGCTGCTTCTACATGCGAACAAACAGAAAGTGCCTTTTGCCCTGTTTTACCGAATACCACAAACACAATCCAGAAGGCTTTGACGAATTTTAGTCTGCTTGAAATTAAATCCCCGCCGACGTGTACGCGATGCGTCAACGCAGAGCATCTTGAATTTGCATCAAGTGGCAGCAGAGACCGCCAATTTTCGTGCAAGAAGCAGTGTTCCGAAGGCTACTTCAGGATCTTGAACCTGGACAGCCAAGCTTGTTTTCCACACACAGTGCCCACTTGTCCTGACGGTCAATACGTGGAGAGTGGCACGCGTCAACATGACGCATTCTGCGCGCCGTGCTCTGGATGCGAAGGTCGGAGGCTGGTAGCGAACTGCTCACAATACTCCAACACGGTTTGCGAAGACTGCGGGTCAGGCAAAGAGCGCCAGCATTGGAAGGGCACCGAATGCCAGCCTGCGTGCGATGACGGGTTCGTCTGGGACGTCAAAAGGAACGAATGTCAGTTCTGCGGGACGTACGTGTGGAAGGGAGGGGAGGACGGCGCCTGGGGCAAAGATGTCACGAAGTGCCCGCCGGGGTTTCACAAACCCGCAGAGCCGGATAACTGCACGCACTGCGTGCCATGCATCGGGCTTCCGGAGAATGCGGATTGGGGCGCACAAGATGACAGGGAAGACTGCGTGTGGTTATGCAAGGACGAGTACGAGCTCCAGAATACAGCGTCGGGAGACGCTTGTGTCCTTCGAAAGGGCGTCGAGAATGCACCCAAGATCACGAGCATGGAGAATGAGTGCGATCCAGGAAGCATTCCGATTGCGTTCACGTGTACGCCGTGTTTCGACGCTGCAAAGCTCGAAGGCTCGGGAGTGCAGTTTTCGGATCTGCCGGTCGCCATGCAAAACGGAAAAACGTGGGATTGGACATTCGGCTGTCGTTGGCAGTGCCGGCACGTCGAAAATTTCTGGGAGATACAAGCAAGCAGTGGCAAATACTGGGAGTGCAAGGAGCTTTCCCAACGCGACGAGCTCTTGGAAGACGATCTGTCATGGTTGCGGCGGTCGGGAGTCTCGCCACAAACACCCAGCAGTGTGTCTCTCAACGCAAGCTCAGTCGACAAGACGGAAGAGCGCTCGACACTCCTGAACATCGCCGTTTTCGTCGGTGCGCTCCCTGCCGCTGCTCTGGTGTGCGCGCTCCTCGTCGGCTGCTGGCGGATGTTTGCGGCCGATGATGACCAGCACAAACTCTCTGAAGATGAGCAGATATAGTTTATTATTCGTTATTTTTCTGCAAACATATACTAAACACACTAGCAACATGAACTCCCTCCCGACACAAAAAGAAATGACAGAAATAGAAATCTTGAGCTCGGAGACACGGACAAATGCATCTCACGATGAGATGCCGATTACATACAACAAAGAACGACTGAAAATACTTCTGATATTGGCTGTCACAGCGTCGTGTTTCGTAGCCATATTTCTCTTTTTTTTGGGCATATACGACACGAAAAATTACGTCAGAGATTCTCTGGATGAGCACCTTTGGCGTAATTTCTCGACGCACGTGCGCCATACAGTCAAAACGTTTGATGCCAAATACCCACACAACGTCTTGCTCGTGCTCTTTATTGTCCATGCTCTGCAGGTGCTCTTCTGTCTTCCGCTTCTGCATGTGACCAAGATCATGTACGGGTACTTCTTTGACGCGTGGCACGGGTTCCTCGCCTGCTGCTGCTGGGAGATGACGCTTGTCGCTCTTTTTGTCCTCATGGCGACACAAAACCCCCCCTCGCGTCCGCCAGCGCGAGAATTCACACGCTTCTTTTCTTTTGTAGACCAGTTGCGCGACCGAGGATTGCTGACACCCTTCATGATTGGCCTGCACATCTCCTCTGTCCCGCTAGTGACCTCGACCTGCCTCGTCCTCTTTCAGGTGGTCTCGCGCTGCGAGTTCCTACTCACACACGCAATTTCCACGCTCTTGACGAGCTGCAAGGACGCATGGCTCGGACAATTTCTGGCTACATCCGACGGTGACGCACAGAATATACTCATATTCTCTGTACTAATTTCGCTATCAGCTCTTCTTCCGGCGGCCCTGGGCGTGTTGCTGATGGGGTTCGCAGCAAACACTGCTGGCACGAAGAAAAAAACGCCTGGATAACCCACGTCTGCGCTGAAAAGACCGACCATAATAAGATCACAAATTTTATGTAGTAACGAAAATTCAATATATAATCTATATGCTATGCCACTCGCCGACGGATTTCTTCTAATGCAGTATCCAGTGCCGTACAGGACTTTGTACTTTTTTGGAAATCGATAATACGTGTAGGAACAACTCTATTCAAGCACATAAATTTGGTGGTGCCCTTCAGTTTCATCCATTTTTTGTAATCATCTTTGTCAATTGATGAAATTTCTGTAGTCCACGTGATCTCCTTTTCTGGTTTGTAAAAACTGTCTTCCTGTTTATACTCTGTGTCACTGCAAATAAAGTCAGGCAATGTGTGCATATTTGTCTGCACGTCAAATGTGCCATCTTCGGAGGTCTTCTTGCCTAATGGATGATGTATGACAGGATTTACATTCACGTCAAAAATCCCTTGTGGTCGACTGTGTGGGGTAAACATCCAACTCAAACAGCCTGCAGTATCGTTTTGTATGGATTTCCAATCATTGGCGATATCAATATGAGGGATATTGTTCTGGAATAAACTTTTTAATTCCAAGTCTTCCATACCACCGAGCACCTTTTCAACATTTACCACCTCTTTTCTGCGTTGTTTTTTTCTTGTGAAACAATCGTACGTGCGGGGTTCGAAAAATTTTACGATTCTTTTTGTCGTGTCACTATGTTCTAATTTCCCAGTTACAATCTCGTCCTCATCATCAAGTACAAAACTTCCATAGCCTTTCGGGCAAAGCAAATAAATTTTGTCTCTGATTTCGATCATCATATCTTCGCGTTGAGGTTTCACAATAAAGACATACAACCGATCGAAGATCACATCCTCCTCTTTCATGGGCGTTGTCAGATATTTTTTTTTCAGGTAGTTCACAAATCGGTTGTCGACGAGCATATAACGGCAGTAAATAACATCTTTTAATTTGTGAGTAAGACAATACTCGATCCATTTCATCTGACGAACCAAGGGTGATAAAGTTGTGTATACATTCACATTCTGACTCCCAATACAACCGCCCCTAATTTTCTTGTCACAAACGGTGAGGATCAACTGTACTTTTTTTGGCAGGACGTTTGACTGCATAAAATTCATTTTGTACTCCAAGTCACCGAAGACATCTTTGATTTCACCGTGCAAATCTATTGCTTCCCTGTACTTTGATGTTGAGTCTTCAACGCTTAACGACTCGACGAAAGGCTGGTAAAGCGACAGTTGCACTGAAGATCGGGTCATGATCTTGGTGAGAGCGTCAAAAAATATGCTCTTGACTAGTAGACGTTTCCACGCCCAGGCACGTACGCCGACGCACACCATCTTCCATGTTCCGTTGTCATGAGTAAACACAGTTTCATGCAAATTTGGGTAGTCTTTTCGAAGCTGTTGTGCGAACTTTTTGGGCACGTAAATCAATGATCGATCTGGAATCTCAGTGATGATTGCTTCGATGAACTCGGGAAACGGGGTTTCAGTATCTCCTGCATTTCCTGACAGTTTTTCAAAGAATATGACATTTTTTCTGTCGTCGCAAACATAAACTTGCAACCTGTCCTTCATTTCGTATGATAGTCTCGCAGTGATGGTGTCGCACGTCTGCCTGCGGCCGTCATTTCTGCGCTCGTGTTGCTTGCAAACCACGGTGTTGTCTTCGGTAATATAATCATCCAAGCCTGGACGCGCATACAAAAGCAACAACCACCTACAGCGTTCCTTTTCCAGCATAGAATAGACCAGACCAACACTTTCTTCATCCGAGTCCAACCCATTTTTTATTCCAATTTCTTTCTGTGTCACTGTGGAGTCCCAGTCAAAAAATTTTTGTTGGGAGGATGTTCGGGCTAACTTTCTTTTGAAAGGCAAGCAGAATCTATTGAGATCCCTCCTTGGCCACCCTGTGCGCGAAGCGCCCATAGTCCATGTCGCGAGCATGTCTTGTGTTAATGATACCTCATATGTCGAGAATAAATCAAGCTTTGTACTAATTTCGTCTGTTTCATCAAGCAAGTTGTAAAGAGGATTGCAGAAATTTTGATTTGTATCAATAATATTTTGTTTCAGAATTTCCAAGGCTAGGTGAATTTGTAGCAGCACGAATACGATGCTTCGCTGAGAGCCCGTGTTCATCATAGATTCAGTGGTGTAGAAAAGCTTTTTGAGCACATGGAAAGCAGCAACACCCCCGCCTGTCCTTTCTGGCATGGTGAACATGTAACACTTGAGCTGCAGTGGTGTCTTGAGTGTCTGCACATTTGCAGACACCTCGAGCGTCTCTCTAATCCACTGACGCATCTGTCTTTTCGGCGTTATTGTATGGCTTGATTGCTGGACTACAGGGACGTGCACGAACACCGAATCATCTCTCTCGACAAACTGCAGCAAGTACAGAATCTCAGATTGAACCGCAATGGGGAAGAACTTCAAGGTATTCTGGATGTGATTCTCAGGCTGCACGGAGGAGGCTGTTCCTTGTCCTCCGAGCAAGTGTCTGTGCTGTACTGCCAGCTCGCGGAGGGCCAGTATGTTGGGACAGCGGATCATTCGCAGGAAGATTTCGACGTCTGGAATCCGGAACTGCCGAACATACTGCAGGAGAGTACGGTCCAAAACAGGAAGCTCGTCGTTGAGCTTTGAAAAAATGCGCTCACGTAGTGTCATATTTGCATTGGAATTAACATTGTACTCTTGAAAGCTCAGGAAACTCCCCTTGTTCGTAAAAATCGAACCATCGGATGCTCTGAAGCCGAGGCCTTCAAAACACGAGCGTTGGTTGAAGAGTGTTTTTCGTTGGTTATACAGAACTTTGACCTTCCCTTGCAGTTCAGAAATTGACTTTTGGATTGTCGACTCTGACTCAGAAAGTTTGTAGTGCATAGGCGCCAGAGCGTTCCGGAAGTTATGTTCCAGAAAAACACATATTTCAAACCACGGTTGCCCGAAATATTTTGCATCTTCATCTCTCTTATTTTTGATCGGAGAGAAACTGAAATCTTCAAAGTCACTCTTTTCCGTATCGTTTTTGTTTACACCAAAGTAATCAAGCACAAAATTTTCCCATTGATATCCACACGCACCCGCGTCCCTGCAATCAAAGAACCACGACAGAACACTGAACCGTTGACACGCTCGGGCACAAACTTTCGAAGGCTTTTTCAACTCGCCGCCAGTGGCACACAATCGCCACTCTTCGCTCTCAGAGCTTGTTTGCTCCTCATAAACACGTTCATCAATCTCAGGAAACTTAAGTGTTTGAATCATTGTCATGAAGTTCATATAGTCTTGTATGTACCACATGCCTTCAGTGTGCTTTTTCCATTCAGTTTTCTGCATGTGTTTGTTGAAATAGTACATTCGCATCGAAATCTGGTCCCATTTCTTCCATAGATGTGCGGACACAACATCAATTGACATCAGGTTATTTCGAGTTCGCACAGGAGCTTCAAATTGAAAGTCGAACTCAATAAGGTCGTTGTTTTGTGACGCTTTATGTTGTCGTAATTTCGCCATGTCGACCGTATTCCAGGGAGCGCTTCTGTTCAATTGTTCATTTCGTGTCAAAAAACATCGGTCGGCATACAATCGATGCCTTCCGGTGTCAGCAGATCCTATGAGACGTAGCGCTTCCTGGTAATCCCTTATTGTTTCAGAGCATGCTACATCTACAATATTCTTCAGACCTGCCATATTTACGCGCTGAACTGTGGCACAAGCGATGGGCATAAATGAAATTTCTTCGAATGGAAAATCAACCATATGCATGCAACGCACAGCAGCGCTCCATTTTTGCATGGAAGCGTTTGAAGAACTGGCGTTGACAACGGGGGCAGGCTTCCACAGTATCAGCTCATCTTCACAACACTTGATCTTGACACGAGCATGCAACATATTCTCACTTTCCAACCAATTTCGCAAAGTTGGTTTGAAGTTTTCAGTATCCTGAAAATATAATGCATTTGGCAAATTTATGCCTTCATAATTGACAAAAAAATGATGATCCCGCATATCAGGTTTTTTCTCATCCGTCGTCAGCATGTCTATCCCATGCAAGACCCGCATGTGAATCAAAAACGCTACCTTGACATGTGATAGAAACATGTGGTGAACCAAATGAATTCCCTGTGTTACGGTATCTTTCTCACCTTTCAAATCAAGTGTATCCAGAAAGTTTTGAAATTCCGGCAGCTCGACGTTAGTGGTGGACAATAACGAGTTGAGGATCTTTTGCGTTGAATAGTTGCGAAAATTACTACGAATGTGGTATGTTTCGTCTTGTAGACAAGCCTGTGCGCTTGTCGATGTCATCAACTTCAGCGCCAGTTTGATATCAGATCTCTTTGTCTCTTTTTGATCGGTCTCTATCTCACACACGACACATCGCCGCAAATACAACCCCGTCTCCTCAGAAAAATAACCAAGGCTCAATATTAAGTCTGGGGATTCACGGTACTTACACGTGACAGCATCGCATGGAATCGGTTTATTTGGTACCGCAGAGTCTTTTTCCAAGAATACTGCAATAAATTTGGCAATCGTCGGGGAATTAAATAATAATGTCTCGGAGTTAGTGGCGACATTGGCACTAACTGTAGTCGGTGCTCGCGATTTTTTGTCTTCTTCACATTCGTTAATTTCCGCATTATGTCTCTTGGACAAACGTTGATAAGTTCGCAGAGCAAACCTCCAGTAAGGTTCTAATTTTTGTCGAGCCCGTTGTAATGACAATAATCTTTCGGAAGCATCCGATATTTGTAGACGTTCTTCCGTCTCCTTGTAATTCGCACAATATTTCTCCCATCTCGTGAACCCAAGAGGAAATCGACATTCTTCTTGCATCTGTGGGATGAAGTCACCATTCTTGTCTATCACGCAAATTGGAAATGAAACATCAATATCCGCAGAAAGGTTAGAAACCCTTGCGTATGTTCTATTAGTATCACGATCTGTTTTCTGGCCTGCTTGCGAACAAAAAGAATCGACTGTCTTGTCTTTTAGATTTACATAGTTATTTTCCGCATCCCATGTGTGCATATTATCAAACCAGGTGTCATTGAGATCCCACATAGAGTCGATTTTCGTTCCCTTTTCTTGCCACACACTTCCTGGTGTTCTAATTGCGTCGTACAGTGATTGTTTCGCATCTTTGTGACCAAGACGTACGTATCCCTTGGGATTGAGAACCTGACGCACCAAATCGAACGCCCTTTTGATGATATGGCCACTTCCTATGCTAATTGTTTCGGACAGAAAAGCATTCATGGCATCGTCGATCTTGATGTTGGCATGCACGAGCTTCCACTTTTCACAGATCATAGCTTGCTCCTTTGCGATGTCCCGCCTCTCGGGGTACGGCCTCGTGGGCACCCATTTGACATCGCTCATGATCGACGTGTGGTTTATATGCAATATTCTACACAGAGAAAGTCTGCTCAAGCCAGTCCGTCATGCGCCCCAGACAATGCCGTTGATTGACGAGTTCGAGACCTCTGTGTTCGGGACACTGTCGAATACAGTGGAATGCAGCATACTTTCGCTTATTGACTGCAGGATTTCGTTCACGTAGGACGAGATGCTTACCAGCATTTGCATGTTAACGTCTATCGTAACTTCGGGAGTGTCGGATTGGTTGCTGTATTGGCTGTGTACGCAAGCGACTGCTTGCGTGCCTCCGATGCCTGGACAAAATAGCTCAATCGAGCCTCGCTCGCCCAGCATTTCTTCTGGATTGAACAGTCGAGTCCATGACGCTGACACGGGGATGATTTCGCTGGCGATGGAAACAGGGACAAGTGGATGCGTCAATGCGAATTGCATGCCGACACTTGAGTTCATAGAGTTCTGGCGGCTAACGACGCAGCGGATCAATCTTTGGAAAGAACGGTGCACCTGCAAGCCAGTTATCAGCGTGCCTTGGTGATCCGACGCGTGCAACCCGCTCGAAGTCTCGCGTTCTATCTCTTGCAAGTGCTGCTCGTTGGACACTACGCGGGTACGTATGATAGAATTTCTGTCACCGAACAAGCGCATCTCTAGCTCAATGTGCGCGAGGACCTGCACCCCTGAAAGCGGTGTCACCAAGGACTCGTCTTCTGGAATTTGGGTCAGACGCGACCTCTCGATTTTTGCTGCAAACATATGTTGAATTTTGATAGGTACACAGTCCAGGTTCATGAGCTCTGCAGGCCCGCTTCTGCACACGGGACATCGCATGTCTGACACGGCAAAGTGGAAGGCAAGGGCCACTGCGTGGAAAACATGCCCACATTCGAGCTTCGCAGTGTTCACCGTTTCTCCAAAATCAACACCGATGTGCTGCAAGGGGTCCACCGGCCAGGCCTTGGGCAAGTCTTCGAATTCGATGCTACTTGTTGCTTCCTGCATGATACAACACATGTGCTCTTCCGCCAAGGCCTCAAAAAGTGTACACAGAACCTTCTGGTTTCCACTCAAAGTATTCCAAGTCTCCCTGTAGATTTTCTGTGTTTTTTGGATCTCCGATTCATCGCCAGACGCATTTGTGCCGCCCGACGACACAGCCAGCGTGTTTTTCGCACATTCTGCATCTTCTCGCGCGCGTGGTGACCGACAGAGACGCTTTGGTGAAGGCATTCTTTCCGTGATCTTATATCATCAGTGCAGAGATCTCGGAATATACACCCAAATTGTGCCAACAGCGTATTTAACAAAAACAGGTCATGTTTCGCACAGACTCCGGCAAACAACGACGACGTTTCGACATGCTGTATGCGGCACTCCTCACGACACTGTGCGTGTGCTGCAGAAGCTCGCCGGTACTGTTGACGAAACAGACTCTCAGTCAGGAGCACAGGCGTGTAATCCTTGACGGACAGGAGTCGCAGAGGCGCCTATTAGGGGCAATCGAGGCGACCCAGAGCAGTGTTGTCGACGTCGATGACAATTTGAGCTCCTATGATCTTTCGGACGTTCAGGCGGTGCCAACGCTTTCGCTGCTCAACTCTGTGAGCTTCGACAATGTCACAGAGACCTGGTTCTTCACGTATGAGACCATGGCACTGGATAACTCCGTCCAGACACAGATCAACCGATACGACCGCGTGCTTTACTTCACGAGTTCGGAGCATGATATGAATTTCGACAGCGACGACAGTAACCAATGCCTACAACCAGGAACTGATTTGGAAGCCTGCATCACGCATTTACAAACGTCCTACGTGCTTCTGAGAGAAAATCCCGAGACCGCCAACTCGATGGATCGCAGAGATCGCATCGAGACAACAACGTGGGCGCGGGAGCAGTCACTCAATGATTGTCTGGAATGCACGATAAATGCGACCCTGGAGAGCCACGCGGGGTCTGCCGTACAGACTCTACATCTGAGTATTTCACACCGCGTCATCAGAGAGAAACTCGCGCGTCGGCGCAACTCCACGCGAGCGGACTCCTCCATCTTCGAGGAGGTTGGCTCGCAGCCAGCACTGGACTTCGGCATAGGCATGATGTTTCTGCCGCGTCCGGATGCGAACACGGCGCTGGCGCCGCCAAACAACTTGCTGGTATTCGACGGGTTCACGGTGCTCGAGAACACGTACGAGCAGCTGGCGATGACCAAGAGCACTTCGTACAGCATCGCCACGCACGTGGCCTTCTGGACAGTCGTGGCGGACGAAAACACCGCCGTCCGCCTCGTCACGGTCGAGTACCTGCTGGACAAAGGACATCTGCTGGAAAGCATCAAAATCGCCACAAACTACGGCGAGCTGGGCGCCGGGGGCAGCATGATTGCCATCACGGAGGCGGACTGCACGGCCATGCAATTGCTCGTCAATGGCCTGAACATCCCGCACTGCGTCACGCCGTACCCGCTCTGCAAGCCGGTACTCGTGGTGGAGGGCAGCGGCGAGAACGTACAGACGTGGGCCACTGTCGTCTTTCCGATCCCCTCGTGGCACACGGCGAGCGTATTTCAGTTCAACACACTGCTTTTCAGCAACTTTACCGCGGCGAACAACGGCCGCGGGATGCGCGCGCTGTCGACACTGAACTTCTTCAGCAGCCACGCCCCGCGCGTATCCTGCGCACCCACGGACACCGTCGCCTTCGACGCCACGCGCCACGTACGCGCAGAGCTATACCGCGGCTCGGCTCTCGTCGCGGAGACCATCGCCGGCACGTTCTCCGTCTTCAACGACACGTCTTTGTCCTCGACCGAGGCGCTCACGACGCTCGTGCTGCGGCCAGACGATATCCCCGAGGCCCTCGCGTACTTCGAGAAGTACGTCGACGAGCACTTGCGCCTCGACGAGCTGTACATGTCGCACGGAAAGCTCAGCTACGCCTTCCCCTCCGAAATTGTCAACCACGTGCGTGGCACGGGCGCTGGAAGGACGAGCCTCGAGCTCGACCCAGAGCTGCTGGCTCGCTGTCCGCTGCAGGTTCCTGGCCTGACCCTCTCGGAGCCCGGATGTGTCACCAGCAAGGACTGGGCCGTGCAGGGGCCTCTGGCGCGCACAGGGTCTGCTACGTACTTCGTGCACCAAGTCGCGGTGGACGGGAGCTCGGAGCAGGCCGACCTGGCGTGGCTCACCAGCAACGTCTTCGGCAACTCCGACCCCCAGGCGGTGAGCGCCTTCCGGGCGGCAGTACTCGCACGCCCCTTCCAGACGCCGCCCGCTGCAGCCAGGAAGACCTTCGCTACCATATTCTGGATCTGGCCCGTCTTCATGTGGGCGAACACAGCGCCCATAGGCCTCGTCGACAGGACTGTCATCAGTCTCGCGTGGTCCATTGCACCTTGAAGTATCCATCAGGAAAGCTGCCAATGACACTTTATAGTCATTTTGTCTTTAATAAAATGCAACATAACTGAAGCTTTTGTGATCAAATAGTTTAAAATACCATGGATGCTTATTTGCTGTGGATCACCTCGTGCAAAAACGCCCCTCCCAGCACCACGGCAAGCAGGATGCCCGACGTCGTGCTGACTTGCTCTACGGCGCTGCGTGCGCCGCTGCGCACCCCGAGTTCCAGAATGCTCGCGAGCGTGAAGGTGTCGACGCAAAGGAACACGAGCTTTTTCAAAACTATCTCTGTGTTCTCGGAGTTTCTTTCGCAGTTCGTATACACAAGCATGAAGTTCAGAAATTTGAGGTTCGATCGCATGCCGAAGAGAATCACTAGGACGCCCAGGAACGGGTTGTCGTAGGAGCTCTGCAAGTGTGCTGTGAGTATCATCTGCACGCACAAGAGAAGCCCGAGCGTGCTGATGTCTGCCGAGCTCGCTGTTGACTTGCTGGCATCTTCCGTGATGCTCAAGGACTTGCTGGCATCTTCCGTGATGCGCAAGGACTTGCTGGCATCTTCCGTGATGCGCAAGTACTGATAGCCGCTGTTCCGGGCAGACCAAATCGTGGCAATTTGAAGACAAATGTGGCCCCAGCAGTATATTTCCAGTATGTTGTCCAACAGCTGCTCCTCGCGCGTCACCAGATGCTCGGACAAGACCTGCAACCAGAGGAGTATTCGGTGGAGTAAGAGCATGGTTCCCAGGGCCACTGTCGTAGACGGCGAAAAATCTCGACGTTTGCCCTGGACAAGCATGACCAGGTGTTCACATACCCTTGTGAAGAAGAAAAGACAGCTCATGGTCACGAGCACATTCCACCAAAAAGGGTCGTCGCGATGTTTCCAGTAGATTTCTGCGCTGTCGAGGTCAAGCAAAACGTCTAGCTTACTGTCTGTCAAGTCGCATAGAGACGCCTGGTAGCCTGCTGACCCGAGGATAAATTCGCGATTTGCAGTCTGCGTGTTGCATTGCGTGCCGCCTCCGAACACCAAGGCATGAGAGCCGCCAGCCACAACCTCGACACGAGCCTTCGGAAACATGGACACTTCTGGCGACGTGGGTGTGAGACAGAAGGCGTCTCGCACCGGGACGCACGACAGACCAGAGGTTGACCACCCGACTCCCCCGACTTTCGTGGCCGGGAGTCTGCTCAGCGAACTCCACTGAATTCCCAACTCGCTGATCCGAACATAACTGTTGGTCAAGAGCACGTTGTACATGGGACCGTGGTTCCACTCGAACACCGTGCCAGTCACAGCGCTCGTGAGTGTGGGAAAACTCTTCAAATTGAGAGGGAGCCAGGGCATGTTTGCAATATCTTTTATTGGGATATCTTTATTACACGCGCAGGATATATTAGGGCTTCTGCCCATGTCCGACTTTGGCACTCTGATTTGCAACATGATTGACGTCGTCCTCACCTATGTCATCCTGCTCGTGGTGGTTGCAGGCGTGTACCCTATTCTGAACAAAGAGCTTCTCAACACCCTGACAGCGAAACCCTAGTCGCATTCCAGCCGCCGGCCCTGAGCACTCACGTCGCGTTCACAATTGCTTCCAGGAGGGGGGCGCACAGGCGCAGAATCTTGATCTCCGGGTTCCAGTCCAACGGGAGGCCTCCAGGGACACCCACGAAGAAGTTCACGACCCCTGTCCTACAGAGATTGATCCGAATATTCATGTCCGTTATGTCCAGAAACTCCTTGTCCGTGACAGCAGAAGCCAAGGACATGCGCACGAAGAAGCTGTGCACAAACATGCTGTCTTCCAACAGCAAATACTCGAGTATGTTACAGCCACAGGCAGCCTGCAGCACTCTGCCAATCACCTTGTTTTCCTTCGAGATTGGCCTGCCGACTCGTGCACTGTACACGATGTTGTGTATCCTTGTCTCAAAGATGTTATCGATCACGAACACATGGGCAATAGCCCTCGATATTTCCTTGCTGTCAATCCCCGCTCTGAGCAGCGTGGACGTGTTGTTTATACCGGTGTGGAAGTTGCACACCTTCGTGTAAACACTGTCAGTCTTTCCGAAGTTGTTCGTCTCTGTCACAATGTACGGCTTTATTTGTGGAACGTGGATGTGTTTCAGATTTACATGAGCGATCTTCCCACACATGTTCGCAACTGTAAGTTCCTTCTGAAAAAGCTGCTCGCCCAACCGATTTGTTTGCACGACGATCTTGACGACTTCACGATTGAACTTTGCTACTTGCTCTATCACAGAACTGATCGTCGTGCACAAGTTTTCTGGCACGGTGCAGTCCACAAGCCGAATTATCTGGTCCTGCCCGTCGGTAACCATCAACACCCGCACGTCCTCTCGGGAGTTGTGAGTGCCAGGTCCCTGCATCTTGCCTGTTCTTTGCTGAAATCAAATGAATTCTTGCAGCATGTCAAAGAAAATTCGCTTTCTATTTTTTTTGTCGCTTCTATTGTCGACAGCGCACACAATCGGAGAGACCGCTAAGAGCTCCTGTGGCTTCAAAGCGCCGCCAGCTTCTTCCAAAAAGTCGAGCACTTTCAGACAAATCACTGGCTCCGATCGGGTAAACACAATACTCGTAATGCACACCCTAACTTTCTCCCCAACTTTCAATCGCTCCCACAAGCATTCTTGTTCCTGGGAGAGCAAACATTTGAGTACAGAGTTCACGTTGCATGTTTGCACCGTCAGTTTAACATCCGCGCCGCAGCGCAGCACCTCCAATATTGTTACATCGCGTTCATGCATGGCTCACCTGGTCCGTGGAAGTGTTCAAAGAGAATAGCACAAAATTAATCTTTTTATGGACCTCAGCGTTTGGCTTCTGATTCCGGCTTCTGATTCCGGCTTCTGATTCCGGCTTCTGATTCCGGCTTCTGTTTTTAAGGCACGAACCAAAACACCTGACCCCGACAGTGGGCTCGGAGAGCAAGATATTATTTTCGACTCGAACTACTATTTCACGATTATACAACATGGCCGCACAACAACCAGGTTGTGCCGATGCCTTGAAGCGACAATTTGCAGAGGTTTACCGGGAAGTGGCAGTCACCGTGTTTGGCAAGGGGTCTCGGGATAAGATGCTGCTGGCAGAGATGAGCGTAACCGGGAGTATCTCTGACATCATGAACGCGGAAACGAATGCAAAAAAAGAACTCGCGCAAATCGCAACGCGTGTGCGCAAAGATGGCAGCCGCAACAAGGGGTTGATGAAAGATCTGCTTCTGCGAGGCCGTACTATCAGGAACAACATGGCTGTGATGGCGAAGAAACGCAATGGCATGGAGCAGCACCTCGAAACGCTGCGCCAGAGTCAGTTGAACCAGACTATGCTGCTCTCCATGAAACATACAAGCGAAGCGCTACAGACAATGGGCATGAAGTTGACCGACGCTGATAGTATTGTCCTCGACCTGGAGGACAGCACGCAAGACATCAACTCCCTTCAGACTTCGTTGAGCACATGCTTTTCCAGTACCGACTTCTCGGACGAAGACATGTCTGCAGAACTTGAAATGCTGCTCGCAGACGACTTTTCATCTCAACAATTTGTGCGCCCAGCAGAAAAGAAAGATATCGTTGATATGCAAGGGAGAGCAAATGTTCCTCAGAAGGTACACACTGCAGACGAAGCCTCAGATGCTGCCACACTCACTGTGCCCGCAAGCGAGACTGTGCCCGCAAGCGAGGAGCTTAATGCCCCTCTCTCGCAGAGTGTGGCGTAATAATTTATTCATTGGGCAAGAAGCCATTTAATAAAAAACATAAGAGAAGGACGAGAGTTTGCGAGGCCACCAGGCCAACATGTCAAGCAATAAAACCATGACATCACTCCCCTCAACACCATCCACGGTCTCATTCGCAGGCGACTGCTTCCGAGACCGGCTGAGCATCCCTAATTTGGATTTCGTTCTCATAGGATTCGAGGCGCTCCGAGATCAAGATACGCTTGGCTACAAGCACCTCTAGTTTCTTGCGCAGCTGATCGGTGCGTGTAGCAAGAGTGTCCCCCTGCAGGCGCTTGTGAGGACGGCCAGGAAGTCTGGAAGTGCCCCTCTTCCTTGCTTTCTTCTTGACCTTCTCAATCTCGAGCTCTCCCGTAAGCTCGTTTGCGAGTTGGTTCTCGATCTGGTCTTCGTGTTCACCGTGCATCATGGTGAGCAAACAGTCGAAAACCTCGCCTATCAGACTAATAATCACAAAAAAAAACTTGAATGGGACGAGGAAGCCACAAAAAAAAAAATGTGGTATTCGCTGTAAAATATCCACGAACAGGCCCATAGAGACAAAGAAAATGCTCCTGGATCGAACCCTATTGTTTTTATTTTAGACGTTAGACCCTTAAAAATGATGCTTGCTTCCTTTCGACACCCTTTCAAATCATGATTGAGACCAATGTGAATTGGACGCCGAGGTGCTTCATCACGGTATTGCTGGCGCTGAACAAGGGCGTGACAAAATGATTCACTTCTCCGCTCTCCACGAACCCCATGTTGGACAGTTGCTCTTTCTGGCATAGGAGTAGTTGATTTCTGCTTTTGAAGTGCGACTGAAAGGGTGTTTTGACAATATAAGGGCTGCTTCGTCGACCCAAGCCCAGCTCATTCACGTTTTTGTAGAGACCTTCTCCTCCCCGGACGAAGTGTTCGACCATTTCCGAGTGTTTCGCTAGCAACAAGTCTGAAGGGGTCCTCAAAAAGATCGCGAAGAGCGAGATTGTCTTCCCTTCACTTTCTTCCATCTTCAAGTGCAAGGAAGGAAGTTTGGTATTCACAAATATTCCATTTAGAGACAAAGAAGCAGTTCCGCACAAGGTACGAATCCTTCGACACTTACTATACATCTCAGAACATTTTTTCAAATGAAGTTCACAATTATCAGAGAGCAACAAACTAGAGGACAATTGATTCGAACCAACTGCATAATCCTTTATCTCTCTACAATTGCATCTTTCAAGAGAATCTAGTAGTTTTTTCAAGTCTTGCTGGGATTGTCCGATGGTCTCTTTCAAAATGACTTTAATGGCAATACTTGTCAATTTATCTGGCATGCATGACTCATTTCTTGGACGATTGAGCATGGTCTCGAACAAAATTTGATTGGAACCTTCTTCTCCTCCATCCTTTGACAGGAAAATCTTGGCCCTCAAAAGCATAAAAATATTTTCTTTTATAGGAATTCAATTTATATAGAGATTGAAATCATCCATAAGCTTGAACTTTTGCTAGTAAAAGGTCCAAGCTTTGAAAAAGGTCCAGTGTCTCGACCTTCAAAGCCCATTCACTTTTTCATCACTCAAGGGCGCTCGCTAAACTCTGTTCTTGAGTGTCTCGACCTTCAAAGAGAAGAGAGTAGATTTCGTTTCTTCTTCAAAAACGACAAAGAGAAAGGGGCGGTCAACTACAAAATGAGGGATCTTCGGAGCAGCTCCGCGCGTCGCCATCACTGCTGTCACAGCTGAAGCTTTGGTACCCTTCTCGTCGACCTTCACGACCACTTTTTGAAAGACATCGCTCACCTTGGTATCAGCGGTTGACAAGCGCGACATCTCTCCATTGGTGAAGATTGTTTTGATATCAATATTCTCCAGTGTTTCCTTCAAAGACTTTCCACACTCGATCTCAAAGACTGGCATAGAAAAGTTCATGACCTCAGGGCCTGAAGAATCAAATGCCTTCATGACTCCTTCTTTGCTGTCAAAAAGGTCATTGACTGTGTCCGACATCGTTTTCTTAGGAAGAACCACCATGGCCCAAAAGCTTCGATTTTCATCATCATCATCATTTCCACCTGAGTAAGGCAAGAAAACGTATTCAGAGTATACGGTTTCACCTGTCTTGAACTTCTTTGAGAACGCGTTCATCATGCGGCAAGGTTCAACAATCTTGAAAAGTTTGTCCGTTGTCTGAGCTGGATCGAATTTCGAAAGCCAATTCCCTTGAAAATACAAGACGTTCAACAACACCATATCGATCGGATTTTGGTGAAGGATCTCCTTGATTTCCCCTTTCGTCTTCTCTTGAACCCAAAGGTTGATGTCCGTGAAGTCGTTAAAAGTGAGGAAATCTCCATTGTAAACCTCCTTGATCTCTTTCACAAAATCTTCTTTGATTCCTCCCTCTTCTCCCTCCTTTGTCCAGATAGAGTTTGCGATTAACATCTGACAGCATTCAGGGGTTTTTTGAGAGGTGAGAAACTTGAAAGTATTCTTGTTCTTCTCCTTTTCCTCTTCACCGAGAAATTCTTTGAGCTCGTGCATTGCTTTGCTCTCAAGAGCAACACCAGCAGCTGTCATGGAAAGAGCGATATCGAGTGAAAATGGAGAGAAGCCTACGTTCCCGTCCTGCTTACAGAGCTCTTTGAATACTTTATGGCCCGATGAGGGAGAACGAAACATGGTTAATAGATGCTCGAGTCCAAGATTTTTTCGTGCCAACACTCGTGCAGTGCAATGTAAGTCTTTTGCAGATAGTCCGAAATGTTTATATAGACAAAATCTCGCTTTTAAAACTGGCTTCCAGAACTGGCTTCCAGAACTGGCTTCCAGAACTGGCTTCCAGAACTGGCTTCCAGAACTGGCTTCCAGAACTGGCTTCCAGAACTGGCTTCCAGAACTGGCTTCCAGAACTGGCTTCCAGAAAAGCCAGCCTAGTCTGCTACCTTCAAACAATCGAGCATCTTGGCAGTGAGCGCGGCGAGCTGTTTTCGCCACTTCTTGTCCTTGCTGTCCGCCGGCGGGGCATGTGCAGGCGGGGCGCGCGGGGCATTGTTTGTGCGCTTGCGCCTTTCCATGTCCCGTTCTTTCTCCGCGAGCTTCCTCTCGCGCGCCTGCTTTTCCTTCTTCAATTTCCGAGCGCGCGATACTGCAACCGCGGCTGCCTTGGCTTCACGCAGCTCCGCAACGTGCATGTCCCGCGTTCTGCCGGCCATCACAAACGGCTCCAAAATACCAGAGCAGGGAAATAACCGCGGGAACTGGCTTCTGAAAACTGGCTTCTGAAAATGGCTTCTGATTTTGAGTTGAGGGGAGGGGGTCTTAGAAAATTGTGGATGTCCTCTTTCAGAAAAATTTATAAAATAATTTACACAAATTCAATTGAATTTGTGTAATTATATTGAAACGTTGTGATTTCACAACGTTTCGTGTGTACTACAGTAACTGGCTTCTGAAAATGGCTTCTGATTTTGAGTTGAGGGGAGGGGGGGTCTTAGAAAATTGTGGATGTCCTCTTTCAGAAAAATTTATAAAATAATTTACACAAATTCAATTGAATTTGTGTAATTATATTGAAACGTTGTGATTTCACAACGTTTCGTGT
>Ga0209230_10000317_pt1 | contig 18842 bp, 19 predicted proteins | sample LakOntMetagenome_FD_187467 | JGI IMG/M metagenome (GOLD analysis project Ga0209230, IMG submission 187467) | Freshwater and sediment microbial communities from Lake Ontario - Sta 18 epilimnion Metagenome (SPAdes) (version 2) | ecosystem: Environmental > Aquatic > Freshwater > Lentic | place... | reverse complement strand
ACAAGAACGCAGCATAGAGACCGTTCCTTGCTCATTTTCAACAGGTAGGACACATGTCATGCATACACCGATACCACAGGCCATGGCCTCTTCCACTGCGCATTGATGCACAACAGAGAGTGAATCAGTGATTTTTGTTATCGCAGATAACATCGCCATTGGCCCACATGAATACACAACAGCAACATCTAAATCTTTAATTATTTCTGAAATAGGGTCGGTAACTCTGCCGGTCTGCCCCATGGATCCATCTTCTGTATAAATACGCATTGAATTAACCGCCCGCTTGCCCTCCATGGGCGCGTAAATTTTGGATGCGGTACTTGCTCCAAGCAACATATCGACTCTGCAGCCACGAGCGTTGAGCACTTCTGCTAAACCAAACAACGGAGCTGATCCATAGCCGCCACCAACTAGTAATACAGGAACAGGCTCTGTTGGAATTCCGAAAGCGGTTCCAAGTGGCGCGACTATATCTAGCACTCCACCTTCACCTTGTGCACAGAGCCACTTACTTCCCTGTCCATGAGGGGCAGCGATGATCTCCATCGTTCCACCAAATGTGGCACTAATTGCTACGCGAGAGATAGCAAAAGCACGACGTAAGATCATGCTAGATGAGTCACCACCAACATTGATAGCTACAAAGTTTCCTGGCTTACAGACCGATGCAAGATCCCCAACGTTAATGATTATTTGATGGTACTGACCAACCTTTTTATTGCTGATGATTGGAGCAAGTAGTTGCTGGGCGCTTTTGTTTATCTGTGACATTTATGCCAGCCATTCTTGCAAAGACTTAATGCTCAATGGACTGCTCTGCAGAAAGGTGATCGCATCAACAGCAGCACTAAATCCAGCCGTTGTTGTGATGCAGGGAATGGATCGCTGCACCGCTGCTGTTCGAATTGCCCACCCATCTGCGCGTGTGCCACGCCCGACCGGCGTATTGATTACCAAATCAATCTCCCCAGCATTGATGATGTCAACAATAGTTTTCTCACCCATAGCGCCAGTTCCCTCAGAGTTTTTACGAACTGTGGTGCACTCTATACCGTACTTTTGCAAGAACAGCGCTGTCCCATCGGTGGCTAATATATGAAACCCAAGATCAGAGAATCCCTTCGCGGGCTCTATGCCTGTGCTTTTATCTTTATCAGCCAAAGATATAAATACAGTTCCTGATTTTGGCAATGGACCAAATGCAGCGATCTGACTCTTTGCATAACTCTCACCAAAGGTGGAAGAGATTCCCATAACTTCACCAGTAGAGCGCATCTCTGGTCCCAACACGGCATCAACGCCTCGTCCATCGGTACGACGGAAACGGTTCCAAGGAAGAACTGCCTCTTTCACGGAAATTCCCTTAGCAACTCCATCCCCAGTTGCCGGAAGCAAACCTTCTCTCCGCAACTCGGCAATGGTTGCCCCAACCGAAATTCTTGCGGCTGCTTTCGCCAAAGGTACACCCGTAGCTTTACTCACAAATGGAACAGTTCTAGAGGCACGTGGATTTGCCTCAAGGACGTATAGCGAATTATCGGCAAGGGCAAACTGGATGTTTATTAGGCCGCGAACATCAACACCGCGTGCGATCTTTTCAGTTGCATCTCTAATCTCATCTCGCTGTTCATCGGTAACAGTCAATGATGGAAGAACGCACGCACTATCGCCGCTGTGAATACCTGCCTCCTCAATATGTTCCATCACTCCCCCAAGAAACAACTCTTCCCCATCGAACAACGCATCAACATCAATCTCAATTGCGTTGTCCAAAAATCTATCTACTAGGACTGGATGATCAGGAGTTATATCTGTCGCACGCGTGATGAATCCACCGAGTGCCACATCATCGTAAACAATCTCCATTCCTCGGCCACCAAGTACAAATGATGGTCGAACCAATACTGGGTATCCAATTTCTTGCGCGATTGTTGTCGCCTCAAGTTGAGAAGAGGCCATCCCAAATTTCGGCGCTGTGAGGCCTTGTTCAGCAAGGATATTTCCGAATGCTCCACGCTCCTCAGCAAGGTTGATCGCTTCGGGTGAGGTTCCGAGAATAGTGACTCCATTAGCTTTTAATCCTGCCGCTAAACCAAGTGGAGTTTGTCCACCCAGCTGAGTAATCACACCTAGAACAGGACCGGCCTGAGTCTCAGCGTGGACAACTTCGAGAACATCCTCAAGTGTTAGTGGTTCGAAGTACAAACGATTACTCGTGTCGTAATCTGTAGAGACCGTTTCTGGATTGCAATTGACCATGATTGTTTCATAGCCAGCTTCACGCAAAGTGAAAGATGCATGAACACACGAGTAATCAAATTCGATCCCTTGGCCAATTCGATTTGGTCCACTGCCCAAAATAATCACAGCAGGTGTTGTGCGGGGACGAACTTCAGTTTCTTCCTCATAGCTTGAATAGTGATAGGGCGTGAAGGCTTCAAACTCTGCAGCGCATGTATCGACAGTTTTGTAAACAGGCCTTAAACCTAAGTGATGACGTGCCTTTCGTACCTCTTCTTCTGTTACCCCACGCAAAATCGCAATCTGCGCATCAGAAAAGCCTTGTGTCTTAGCTGTGCGAAGGACTTCCTTAGATAAATCGCCAGGTTGTGAAATAACAGATGCTTGCTCATTTATGATTTCGATCTGTCGCAAGTACCAACGATCAATCTTGGTCGCCTCATACACCTGCTCAATACTTGCACCGGCCCACATCGCTTTTTGAACCTGCTGCAACCGATACTCAGTTGGGATCCTCATAGATTGCACAAGAGATGACAGTTCGGTCTCAGTTATTACAGGCCAAGAAAAGATTGCTTCTTTTCGTTCCAGGGATCTCAGCGCTTTCATGAGCGCCTCAGAGAAGGACCGACCTATCGCCATAGCTTCCCCAACACTTTTCATCGTCGTTGTTAAACGAGGATCAGCGTCAGGAAACTTTTCGAAGGCAAATCGTGGAACCTTAACAACTACATAGTCCAAAGTAGGCTCAAATGAGGCCGGAGTGACCTTTGTGATGTCATTTTGAATTTCATCTAAGGTGTATCCAATAGCCAACTTTGTAGCTATCTTTGCAATCGGGAAACCCGTTGCCTTTGATGCAAGTGCACTTGAGCGCGAAACGCGCGGATTCATTTCAATAACAATGATTCGGCCGCTATCAGGGTTAACCGCAAATTGAATGTTGCAGCCACCAGTTTCAACGCCAACTTCACGGATAATGTCCATGGAAAGATCACGTAATTTTTGGTACTCAACGTCAGTCAATGTCATAGATGGGGCAACAGTGATTGAATCACCCGTGTGCACACCCATTGGATCTAGGTTCTCAATTGAGCAAACAATCACTACGTTATCTTTACGATCACGCATCACTTCGAGCTCATACTCTTTCCAGCCAATAATGGATTCCTCAAGTAGCACCTCGGAAGTCGGACTATGACGCAATCCTGCACCGGCAATCTGGCGCAGCTCTGCTTCATTGAAGGCAATCCCTGAACCCAGACCACCCATTGTGAATGATGGTCGAACAACTACGGGGTAATTAAGTAGTACAACTGCATCCATGATCTCTTCCATGGTGTGGCAAATCTTAGATTTGGCTGATTCTCCCCCAACTTTTTCAACGATCCCACGGAACAATTCGCGATTCTCACCACGTTGAATAGCATCCACATCTGCGCCAATAAGTCGTACACCATACTTTTTTAGTGTTCCACGCTCATACAAACCAATCGCAGCATTGAGCGCTGTTTGTCCACCCAGTGTGGCTAGAACTGCGTCGGGCTTTTCATGGGCGATGATACGTTCAATAATTTCGGGAGTAATAGGTTCAATATAGGTTGCATCGGCAAACTCTGGATCAGTCATAATTGTTGCTGGATTTGAATTTACTAAAATTACGCGAATTCCCTCGGCGCGAAGAACTCGACAAGCCTGAGTTCCTGAGTAATCAAATTCGCAGGCCTGACCAATGACAATTGGTCCACTGCCGATTACTAGAACACTTTTAATTGTTGTATCAAGACCCATTACGCATGAACCTTCTTTGACATCAGGTCCACAAATCGATCAAAAAGGTATGACGCATCATGGGGACCGGCAGCTGCTTCTGGGTGATACTGCACAGAAAATGCTGGCCTATCTAGCAGTTGTAGTCCTTCGACAACATCATCGTTGAGACAAAGGTGTGTAACTTCACCGCGACCGAAGACAGTTGCAAACTCGGCGTCTGTAGGTGCTTTGACGGCAAAACCATGATTGTGAGCAGTAATTTCGACCTTACCCGTGTTTTTATCCATCACAGGTTGATTAATTCCGCGATGACCAAACTGCAACTTATACGTTTCAAAACCTAAGGCTCTGCCAAGAATTTGATGCCCAAAACAAATTCCAAAGAGTGGAACTTCGGCCACAAGTAACTCACGCACAACTTCAATCACATCAATCATCGTGGATGGATCACCTGGACCGTTGGATAGGAAGACTCCATCTGGCTTGATCGCCATAATTGCTTCAGCTGAGGAATCAAATGGCATTACATGCACTTCAACTCCACGCTCAGCTAACGCACGAGGTGTTGCACCTTTAATACCAAGGTCAAGAGCTGCAACGGTCAACCTCTTCTTTCCTACTGCTGGAATGACAACAGTGTGAGGGGTCGAAACATCGCGCACCAAATACGCACCGGCCATCGCCTCGACCTTGCGAACTTCAACTACCATCTCCTCTCGAGATAGTTCTAGGCCAGAAAAAATACCAACGCGCATAGCACCGCGATCACGCAGGTGACGGGTTATCGCTCGTGTATCGACGCCTTGAATGCCAACAACACCTTGAGAGATCAACTCTGCTTCTAAATCCCTTTGGGCACGCCAGTTAGATGTAACTGATGATGGATTGCGCACAACAAATCCAGCAACCCAAATCTTTGCAGACTCATTATCTTCTTCATTCACACCGGTATTGCCAATATGCGGAGCTGTCATTATTACAACCTGCTTGTGATAAGAAGGATCCGTTAAGGTCTCTTGATATCCAGTCATCCCTGTTTGAAAAACAGCTTCTCCAAATGTCTTTCCCGTTGCAGCCCAAGAAGACCCCTCAAATATCCGTCCATCATCAAGGACAAGATATGCACTAGACATTACTTACCTCCGATAGAAGCAATGTTTCCATTGCTATATGTTGCTGCGCCCTTGAAGAAGGTATGTGTGATCACACCAGGTAGTTCGTGACCATGGTATGGAGTATTAGTTGACTTTGAGAGAACTAAATCGCGGTCTACCGTCCATTTAAGGGTTGGATTAATCACAACAAGATTGGCTATTGAACCTACGACGAGAGGTTGACCGTGGTTTTGGTATCCACCAATTCGGGCCGGTGCAATAGACATACGATCAGCAACTTGGTTCCAACTCATAAATCCTGTGTCAACCATCGTCTTTTGAACTATAGATAGCGCGGTTTCTAGTCCCAACATTCCAAAAGCTGCTTCTTGCCATTCACACTCTTTGGACTCTGTTGGATGCGGGGCGTGATCTGTTGCGACAATATCAATCGTGCCGTCTGCTAATGCTTCTCGAAGAGCGTGGACATCACCTTCGGTTCGCAGTGGTGGATTCACTTTGTATACCGGATCATAAGAACTTGCCAGATCATCTGTTAGCAAAAGGTGGTGAGGTGTTACCTCCGCCGTAACATCAATGCCGCGTGCCTTAGCCCAACGAATGATCTCAACCCCACCAGCTGTTGTTAAGTGACAGATATGTAGCCGCGATTTAACATGGTCAGCAAGTAAAACATCGCGGGCAATAATCGCCTCTTCTGCTACGGCAGGCCAGCCTTTGAGTCCTAACCGTGCTGAAATTTCTCCTTCATTCATCTGAGACCCAACTGTCATTCGAGGGTCTTGTGCGTGTTGTGCAATAACTCCACCGAATTTCTTTATGTATTCCAGCGCTCGTCTCATTACCAAAGGATCGGAGACACAATTTCCATCATCACTGAACACACGAACCCGAGCAACCGAATCTGCCATCGCACCGATTTCAGATAATGCCTCACCCTTTAAACCCTGAGTAACTGCGCCAATAGGAAAAACATCTAGCAATCCTGCCTCTTGACCCAATCTATAAACCTGCTCAACAACACCGGCCGTATCAGCAACTGGGGATGTGTTTGCCATCGCCGAAACCGCAGTGAAGCCACCCCTAACTCCGGCACGACTTCCGCTCAAAACAGTCTCTGCATCCTCTCGCCCTGGTTCACGCAGATGGGTATGGAGATCAACAAGACCTGGCAATACAACACACTCTTTTGCATCAATTACAGTACGCGCTTCACCCTTGAATGCAGTTCCAATTGAAGAAATAACTCCATTAGCGAGAGCTATGTCGTTTTTCTTTCCATCAGGAAGTGATACACCTTTGATCAAAAAATCTGCTGTAGTCATTTAATTGCTCCCCACTTCTAAGGCTCCACCAGCTAGCAGTACATACAAAATTGCCATTCGCACACTGACACCATTTGTTACCTGCTCAGTGATCACCGAACGTGCACTATCGGCTACCTCGGCTGAAATTTCAAGACCGCGGTTCATTGGTCCTGGATGCATAACTATTGCCCCTGACTTCATGTTTGCCATTCGTTCTCCATTAAGACCGAAGTAGCGTGAATACTCTCGAGCATTCGGGAAAAATAGGTCTGACATTCTCTCCTGTTGAACACGCAACATCATCACGACATCGACATGTGGAATAACCGCATCTAAATCATAAGAAACAGTTGCAGGCCAACTCTGGATTCCGACTGGAAGCAAGGTGGGTGGAGCAACCAGAGTTACCTTTGCCCCGAGCATCGAAAGCAACAAAACATTAGAACGGGCTACACGTGAGTGCAAAATATCTCCCACTATTGCAACACTAAGTCCTGACAAATCAGTACCACCCATACCTAAATGCTTGCGGATAGTGAATGCATCTAACAAGGCTTGACTCGGATGTTCGTGTGTTCCATCGCCGGCGTTAACTACACTTCCTGACATCCACTCAGATTCAGCTAGTCGTTGCGCAGCACCTGATGCCGGATGTCGTATCACTACAGCATCAGCGCCCATAGCTTGAAGGGTCATAGCGGTATCTTTGAGTGACTCACCTTTGCTAAGGCTTGATCCCTTTGCAGAAAAATTGATTACATCTGCAGAAAGTCTTTTTGCTGCCGCCTCAAAAGAAATGCGTGTGCGAGTTGAGTCTTCAGCAAACAAATTAACAATTGTACGTCCACGCAGAGTTGGCAGCTTTTTAACTGCTCCATCACTGACTCGCCCTAACTCAGTTGCTGTATCTAGAATTGAGATAGCTTCTGACTTATTGAGGTCGGCAATCGATAGAAGATGCTTCACTACTCTGCCCCCTCTTCAATCGTTACTTCATCTCGACCATCAATTTCACTGAGTAAAACCTTTACGGATTGGCTCTTGGATGTCGGTAGGTTTTTACCAACGAAGTCTGCTTTTATTGGAAGTTCTCGGTGTCCACGATCAACTAGGGCTGCCAGCGCCACAGTGCGCGGGCGACCAATCTCCCCCAGCGCATCAAGTGCGGCCCTGATTGTTCTTCCAGAGAACAACACATCATCAACAAGAATCACATCCTTGCCTTCTATTCCAGAGGTAGGAATCTTTGTAGGCATGATCGCGCGTGGTGGACGCATTCTTAAATCATCTCGAAACAAAGTGATATCCAGTGTTCCAGTCGGTACTTCGGTGCCTTCTATCGAGGTGATAATCGATGAGATGCGGGTAGCAATGTGGGCACCTCTTGTAGGAATTCCAAGAAGAACGATATTTGTTGAGCCTTGATTCTTCTCAAGGATCTCGTGGGAAATGCGGGTCAACGCACGAGTAATCTCTTGTGCGGACAGGGCTACGCTCATGTAAATCTCCTTTCCCACCTCTCAGGATGGGTCGTTAAAGGATGCAGTGCGTATTGTAGCATCGACGTGGACAGGCTGTGGATAGCGAAATCATCCAGTGTCGTTCTAACAATAGTGTGACCCGTATGGAAACTATTCACGCTCAGACTCAAATAGAAACACTTCATACACGCATGCGACTCATTAGGGAGTCACGACATCTGACCCTGATCCAAGCCTCCAAACTTTCCAAGGGGCAGATTTCTGCGATCGCCCTTGGCTCTTATGAGCGCGGAGACCGCTCGGTGAGTGCCCATAAATTGATCATGATTGCAAACTTGTATCAGGTTCCAATCTCTGAACTATTTCAAGCTCCACAAACATTCATGCCCGAGGAGCGCATCAGTATCGATGTGCGGAAAATTCTGATGACGTCCAATCCCACGGCAAAGAAAATCACAGAGATAATTCGCAATATCGCTCGTATGCGTGGTGATTGGAACGGCGAGGTGATTTCACTGAGAGCACAGGACATTAACAATTTGGAGGTTTTTGCAGGTCTGACCTCAGAGCAAATCCAAGCGGTCACCGCCGAGTACGGTTTCCCTAGATCGAAATAGTGTCTTTGATGCTCGCTATACGACCAAGAACGCCATGAATGTATTTAGCTGAATCATCACTTGACAGTTCTTTGGCCAAATCCAATGCCTCATCGATCGCAACGCTCGTTGGTACCGCGTTAGACCAGAGAATTTCATAGATTCCAAGTCGCAGGATATTGCGATCAACGGCTGGCAAGCGATCCATGTCCCAACCTTGTGCGTAGGTTGTAATCAATTCATCAATCTTGCGACGATTATCTGAAACACCATTGACTAATTCACGGGTGTACTCACGAATAGGGCGCGCATCTGGACCTTCAGCAGGAATATCACGTGCCATCAAGGTTTCTACCAAATTTGTTCCCCGGATATCTGTTTCATACAATAAATCCAAGGCTTGCTTGCGCGCCTTACTACGGGCAGACACTAGTTTGCGCGACCCTGGTATGACCCGTCACGTGTGTCAACCAAAACAACTTCATCCTGCTTAATAAAAAGCGGAACTTGAATTTCAATACCGGTTTCAACAGTAGCTGGCTTAGTTCCACCGGAAGAACGATCTCCCTGGATACCCGGCTCTGTATAGGTGATCTTCAGAGGTACAGAGGCTGCAAGTTCAATGTAGAGCGGATTGCCTTCATTGACCGCAACAATCGCTTCGGTGTTCTCCAGCATGTACTTAGCGGCATCTCCAACTGTTGTTGCACTAATAGTCATCTGGTCATAGGTTTTTGTATCCATAAATACGAAATCCTCTCCCTCTTTGTATAGGAACTGCATTTCGCGCTTTTCTAGGATCGCAATATCAATTTTTACACCTGCGTTATAGGTGCGATCAACAACTTTTCCACTAAGAACCGACTTTAGCTTCGTACGAACAAAAGCTGGGCCTTTACCTGGCTTAACATGTTGGAATTCAACAACTGTCCACAGTTGACCTTCGATATCAAGTGTCATTCCATTTTTTAGATCATTTGTTGATGCAACAGCTAATCCACCCGCTCTTTACCTATTTGGTTTAATTCAAAAGTAATTGAAGAGGTAAGGATACCCGCTCCGAAGGGGTGCTCTGTTACTTGGTTACGAGATTTTGCATAGCAATGATGGCCAAAACATACGAATTCGGCCCAAATCCACCGATAGTTCCATTAGCAACGCCTGAAATCACAGAGGTGTGTCTAAACTCTTCTCGAGATAGTGGATTAGAAAGATGAACCTCAATCAAAGGAGAGTTCACTAACTCTGCGGCATCTCTTATTGCATAAGAATAGTGCGTAAAAGCCGCTGGGTTGATGATCACTGGAAGCTTTTTATCAGCCGCTTCATGCAACCAGCCGATAATCGTCGCCTCATCATCGCTCTGACGAATATCGGCTTCGAAACCATGCTTGCCTGCCGCTATCTCAATCATAGATTTTAATTCAGCATAGTTAAGGTCGCCGTAAATGGAAGAGTCTCGTATATCTAAACGGGACAAATTGGGACCATTAATAACGAGTAACTTCATGAAGTAATTCTCTCATAAGCAGCATCAAGTTCGGCGGAGGTTAAATCTTCAAGCCGGGTAGTTGCACCAATGCCGTTAAGTGCAACGAACCTGATTGTGCTTCCACGAGATTTCTTGTCCAAAGCCAGTAACGGTGCAATCTTTTGCCATGCTTGACGATCAAAGGTTGTCGGCAATTGATACGCAGTCAAAATTTTTCGATGTAGATCAAGTTCAGCCGAAGTTATAAGGCCCCGAGCGGCAGCTAACTCTGCGGCATAGACCAGACCAATAGCCACCGCTTCACCATGGCGTAGTTGATACTGTGCATAAATCTCTATCGCATGACCGAGTGTGTGGCCATAATTGAGCGCTTCACGGGCAAAACTCTCTCTAAAATCTGAGGAGACAACGCGAGCTTTGACGGTAATCGCCCTCTCGATTAGTTCGGCGATAACCGTAGGAGCATTGCGCAAGGAATCAACTGAGTGTGATGACGTGAGATCTAGAATCTTTGGATCAGCAATAAAGCCACACTTAATTACTTCCGCCATACCCGCAGAAAAATCACGATTAGATAATGTTTGTAAGAAGCTCGTATCGACAACCACCGCTATCGGTGAGTGGAATGCGCCGATTAAATTCTTTCCATAATCTGAATTAATCCCAGTCTTACCTCCTACCGAAGCATCAACCATCCCGGCTAACGATGTCGGCACAGCCACCCAATCCACACCACGTAGCCATGAAGCTGCCACAAAACCTGCTAAATCTGTGACCGCGCCACCACCAATGCCAACTATTAAGTCTGAACGCGTAAATCCAGCCGCACCTAACCAATTCCAAAGATTTGTAAGAGTTGCAACATTTTTACCATCTTCCCCATCAGGGACTTCAAATACATGACAATCCGAATCCAGATTCCTTAGCACAGCCAAATCTGGGGAGTAATTAGCGGAAACTATTACCGCCACACGTGTGCGTCCCTCAAAGATTGCTACAAGATCTTTACTCCAGGAGTTTGTTAGCGTGACTGGGTAAGAGCGTTCAGTGTTGACCGTTATCACCGTCACGACAACATCGATTCGATGATGGCGATGATCTCATCTACAGTCATATCATCAACTTTAATAGATTGAGTCGCTACTTTCTCGTAAATCGGTCGTCTCTGATCAGAAAGTGCTTGCCATTGTGCACGGGGATTACCAAGGAGCAAAGGGCGATCCCGATTGAAACCGACTCGTGGGGCTGCTGTAGCAAGGGAAACATCTAGGAATACGATAATTGAATCCGATGATTGCAAGGCCACTTGGGCTCCATGGGATATTGGTGCTCCCCCGCCAAGGCTAATTACGGCCGAAGGTTCTTGCAGAACTTCTTGCAATGTTTCAAACTCAACATCACGAAAATACTCTTCACCATTATCAACAAAAAGATCTGTAATCTTTTTAGATTCCTTCAATTCGATTAGTGTATCCGTGTCAACAAATGGCCACTGCAGATGAGCTGCCAGTGCCATTCCAACTGTGCTCTTTCCGCTGCCTGGTGCACCTATTAAAACAATGCGTGTCATCGTGACCTGCTACTTAAAATTCAAATTAGCGATGTAGGACTCAAAGTTACGACGAGTTTCATTTACCGAATCTCCACCAAATTTTTCAAGTACAACCTCGGCTAAGACCAACGCCACCATTGCTTCAGCAACGACTCCTGCTGCAGGAACTGCACAAACATCTGATCTCTGATTGATTGCTTTAGCAGCCTCACCTGTTGCAACATCGATCGTATCTAACGCCTTTGGAACGGTTGAAATTGGCTTCATCGCTGCACGAACCCGAAGAATTTCACCATTAGACATTCCGCCCTCAGTGCCACCTGCACGATCGGTGCGACGAACAATTTTCCCGGTTGCGTCCTTCTCGATTTCATCATGAGCAACAGATCCGCGACGAGTTGCTGTTCTGAAACCATCACCAATTTCAACACCCTTAATAGCCTGAATACCCATAACCGCACCGGCCAACTTTGAATCAAGACGTCTATCCCAGTGAACATGTGAACCAAGGCCAGGAGGCATATTGAAAGCTAAGACTTCAACTACTCCACCCAATGTATCGCCATCACGATGGGCACTTTCAATTTCGGTAATCATCTGCTCGCTCGTTGCTTTATCAGCGCAACGAACTGGATCATCATCAATAGCTGACATATCACCTGCTGATGGCAATGGCGCATCATCGGCGACTCGAACAGAGCCAATTGACAGCACATGACTAAGAATTGTTATCCCGACTGTTTGTTGTAAAAAATTTCGAGCAACTGCACCAAGAGCAACACGGGCAGCAGTTTCTCTGGCACTTGCACGTTCTAGGATTGCTCGAGCATCATCCAAATCATATTTTTGCATTCCTACTAAATCGGCGTGGCCTGGACGCGGGCGAGTCAAAGGAGCGTTACGACCCAGATCTTTGATCTCTTCCTCTGGCACGGGATCAGCAGACATTACTTTTTCCCACTTAGGCCACTCTGAATTAGCTACTTGAATTGCAATCGGCCCACCTTGTGTTAAACCAAGACGAACGCCGCCAAGAATTGTCACCTTATCTGCTTCAAAGTTTTGACGTGCTCCACGGCCGACACCTAGGCGTCTACGTTGCAAATGAAAATCGATATCTGCTGTTGTAATTGATACTGAGGCAGGGATTCCCTCAACTATGGCACTGAGTGCCTGTCCATGAGACTCACCTGCTGTTAACCAACGCATGTGCGTATTCTTGCAGATAACCGCGCTATCTCGTTGCCAAATATGTTGCAAGCCCTAAGAAAATGCTAGGGGCCAAAGGGATTTTGGTAGGGATCCTCCGATGAATTCCCACAAGTACCACTATATGAACTATTGCCAAGAAAAAGACAAAGCCCAAGAAATTCAAAATGTTAGAGCTATGCGTCAGAATTATCAGCGTCAAAAGCTTGATGTCACCCATGCCTGTTCCGAAAAACAACAGTAAAGACAGTATCGCCACGGCGAGAAGCACCTCACGTACCCGAGCAATTCCATGAATCCATATGTGTATAAACCCCACATAAAAAAGAATCTTGCTATAGATATTGGGAATTACGAAGGAGTTGATGTCTGCAATACACAAAGGGATGGCTAGAACAAGTAATGCGAAATCCATAAAAACAAGTTACAGCTCAAACGGCCATTAAAAACCGCCTGTGGATTAAGACAGAGCTTTTTCACCAACGATACGAAGCATCCTCGCTATTGGTTCCCGCTCAACTACGCATGAAGCGAATATTTCAACCTGAGAGATAGCTTGATGGATCAGCAAATCCAAACCATCGATTCCAAAGCCTCCAGCCTTTCGCCAACGAGATAACAACTGAGTTGGCCACGGGTTGTAGAGAACTTCAAAGAAGGTAGAACTTGGCGAACCAATCTGATCGACAAGTATCGAGGCTGTCTCCGCTGGTGTTGTGTTGACAACCAAATCGAACACATTGAAGTCGATAGATGAGCTCCACGTTATGAAATCAATCCCCTGATTTGGTCCCGCATTTCTTATAGCCTGCTCTCTTTCAGCGTTGCGACTAATTACTGTTACTGAATCACTTACTGTGTCACAAGCGGCGACAACTGCTCGGGCAGTTGCACCGGCGCCTATGATCAAAACATTTCCTTTTGCATCCCGATTGTTAAATTGCAATGCATGGGTGAAGCCATCAACATCGGTGCTTGTTAAATTCCAAAGTCCAGCATCTTTGTGCAAAGTATTGCCACTTTGAATCTGACGCGAAACATCCGAAATAGAATCTGCAATTGTAAATGCCTCTTCTTTCAAAGGCATTGTCAGAGATAGATTGTTGAGAGTAGAACCATCATTGTCTAAAAAGTTTCGTAACTCACCTGATGAAACCTCATACGCCACATAGCTAGCTTTAATACCTAGAAATTCATACACAGTGTTGTGAAGCAGAGGGCTGAGTGAATGAGAGATAGGAGAACCTAAGACACCTGCAGAAATCACTCGAAGACACCTGCCTTTCGGTTCTTTGCGTATAACGCTTTCCATGTGTTGAATTCATCCAACGATTTTGTAAATCGCGTATCTCCAGGTGCAACTGTAATGAAGTACAACCAGTCCCCGTTGGCAGGATTTAATGCTGCACTCATAGCATCTGCCCCTGGGCTACAAATGGGTCCTGGTGGCAATCCATACTTCTTGTAGGTGTTGTAGGGCGAGTTAATCAACGTTGACCGAGAACTCAAGAATATTTCTCCGCGCAACTTCTGAACGAAATGCACCGTCGAATCCATTTGCAACGGCATGCCGATAGTCAAACGGTTATAGATCACTCGTGAAACTTTAGCGAAATCCCTTTGTTCACCCTCTGCTTGAATTATAGAAGCGATAATTAAGAGCTGCGATGGGTTGAACCGTTGTGTACCAAGAAGGAGTTTTCGAGCTGCCGGTTCTTGCCCGAATCGATCAACCATCGCCTGAACGGCTTCTGTGGCTGTTGTCCCTTTTGTAAAACTGTATTGGGCTGGGAAAAGAAGACCCTCAATATCCTTAAATCCTTTAGGTAATCTCGCCTTTACAAGTGCTCCTGAAACCTCAGATGTCGAAAACCCATATGTAACTAGTGATTTCGCAATCTCACTCTTCCAGTTTCCTTCGTAGACTCTAATTAGATTCGGAATACGATCTGGATCGAGCAACTGCTCGAGTGCCTGCCGCGCTGAAATATTTTGCGAAACTCGGTGATTGCCAGGAGCGATCTTCTCGGAACGCTTGTCCCCGACGGCAACCCTAAAAAATGCCTCTGCAGATTTGATGACACCTTCTTGAAAAAGAATTTGTGCGATTGATGACCCCGAAGAACCAGCAGGGATATCTATGACGACTTCAGACTGGCCGGTAAGCATCTTATTAATTGGAAAATCTGGTGCAGCTGTTGGACCGGATCGAATAACTAAGGCCGCCCCCAACAGAGCGACCATGAGTACCCCGATAAAAATTCGAATCTTCATTTGCGCTTTTCTATATCTAATGCAAAATCCAAAATCGCAACAGCCGCAGCCATATCGATGGCATCTTTTGATTGCTTTGCATTGCGTCCGGCATCTCTCAAACTTCGTGCCGCACTGATCGTGCTCAAGCGCTCATCAATCATTTCGATCGGCACCTGAGTAAGTGTGGCCAACAGAGCAACAAATTCTGAGACCTTGTCAGTTGCTGATCCATCGAGGCCACTCAACAACGCAGGCCTGCCCACATAAATGGTCACGGGTTCAATTTCGGTAAAAATCTGCAAGATCTGTTTACTTAAGTTCTTATCGGTCGTCTTTAAAGTTGTTAGAGGTGAAGAAAGGATTGAATCCGGGTCACTCGCAGCAACACCGATGCGCACATCACCATAATCAAATGCGATACGACGTCCGCGCCTCATCTTTTACCCAATGAGTGCGTTTGAGATCGCAGTCAGAGCTTCGAAGGACTTTGATGCATCGGTGCCGCCGCCTTGTGCGAAGTCATCCTTGCCGCCGCCGCCACCACCAAGCACTGTTGAACCAATCTTAACTAACGCACCCGCTTTGACCCCACTTGAGCGCGCCTGTTCACTTGTCGCTACTACCAAAACTGGCTTGCCTTCATTTGCACTAATAAGTGCCACAACAGATTTGGACTCATGTGATCTCAAATCGAGCGCAATCTTTCGAAGATCATCCCCCGAGACTCCATCTGCCATAACAGCTGAAATATAGGAAATTCCATTAACTACCTTGGCTGTCTTGGCTAAATCTCCAACTTGAGCAAGTGCTTGAGCAGAGCGAACAGTTGCTAACTCCTTTTCAATGTCCTTCATCTTGTTAAGCAGATCAGCAATTCTCTCTGGTAACTCTTCCGTACGAGCGCCCTTTATCAAATCAGTTAATGAATTCAACAAGACATGTTCACGGGCTAAGAACTTGTATGCATCCACACCAACAAGTGCTTCAACACGACGAACGCCGGCGCCAATTGAAGATTCGCTCAACAATTTGATAACACCTAATTGTCCAGATCGAGCAACGTGCGTTCCACCGCACAGTTCACGTGCCCAGTCGCCTACGCTCACAACTCGAACAACGTCACCATACTTTTCACCAAACAACGCCATTGCGCCAAGTTCTTTTGCCTTTGCTTGGCTCATGCTTTCAGCGGTGACTTCAAGGTTGTCGAGCAACAAGGTATTTACCCGCGATTCAACATCATTTAATACGCTCACTGGTACCGAACCAGTTGCAGGAAAATCGAATCGGAATCTACCCGGTGAATTCTCAGACCCTGCTTGCGTTGCTGTCTCACCAAGAATTTCACGGAATGCTTTATGCACCATGTGTGTTGCTGTGTGAGCTCTAGAAATAGCATGACGACGTTCGATGTCGATCTCAGCTAATGCTTCACTACCAACTTCAATCGAACCACTAATTACTCGGCCTCGGTGAACAGATAAACCCGGCACCGGCGATTGAACATCATCAATTTCAACAACTGCGCCATTACTCATCGTTATGCGACCAGCATCGGCGAGCTGGCCACCACCTTCGGCATAAAATGGTGTTCGGTTTAAAACGATGTCAACATCATCACCTTCTGATGCACTAGCAACCCCAACACCATCTACAACAATGCCTGTTAGCTTAGATTCAGAGTTCAGCTGGGCGTAGCCTACGAATTCACTTTTGCCGCTCTTGTCTGCAATTGACTTATAAACCGAAACATCTGTGTGACCTGATTTCTTAGCCTTAGCATCAGCCTTTGCTCGATCCTTTTGCTCTTTCATCAAGCGTCGGAAGCCATCTTCATCGACTTCCAGACCTTCTTCACGTGCCATCTCAAGAGTTAAATCAAAGGGGAAACCATAGGTATCGTGAAGTTTAAAGACATCATCACCTGGCAACACCTTTGTCTTACTTTTCTTTAACGCAACCGATGCAAGATCAAATATTTGCGTTCCACTCTTTAAAGTTTGTAAGAAACTTTCCTCTTCAGAAACACTGACAGACAAAATGCGCTTCTTGTCGCTAACCAACTCTGGATACTGAGAGCCCATCGCCGCGATAGCAGCAACGGTTAAATCAGACATAATCGGATCCATTGATCCCAAGAGGCGCATATTACGAATAGTTCTGCGCATCATGCGGCGTAGTACGTAGCCACGACCTTCATTTCCTGGCGTGACGCCATCCCCTATTAACATCGCTGATGTTCGAGCATGATCTGCAATTACACGCAATGCAATATCTGACTTCTCAGAAGAACCGTACTTAACGCCGGTTAATTCTGAAGCTCGATTGAGAATCATAATTGTCGTATCAATCTCATAAATATTTTCAACACCTTGCAGCAAAGCAGCTGTGCGCTCTAGGCCAAGACCTGTATCAATACTCTTTGCTGGAAGCTCACCAAGAATCGGGAAACCATCTTTTCCACCACCTGCACCGCGCTCATTTTGCATGAAAACCAGGTTCCAAATTTCAAGATATCTATTTTCATCTGCAATCGGTCCACCTTCTGCGCCGTATGCAGGACCGCGATCAAAATAAATCTCAGAACAAGGACCACATGGTCCCGGCACTCCCATCGACCAGAAGTTGTCTGCCATATCACGGCGTTGGATTCGATCCTTTGGGACACCAATTTTTTTGTGCCAAATATCTGCAGCTTCATCATCATCTAAATAAACAGTTACCCACAATTTATCCTCAGGAAAACCATATCCACCATCTGCAATAGGGCGGGTTAAAAGCTCCCACGCAAGTGCAATGGCACCCTCCTTAAAATAATCACCAAAGGAAAAGTTGCCGCACATCTGAAAGAAAGAGGCATGTCGAGTAGTTTTACCAACTTCATCAATATCTAGGGTGCGAACACACTTCTGCACCGAAGTCGCACGCTTATAAGGCGGTGTGACTTCACCCAAAAAAAACGGCTTGAATGGAACCATGCCAGCATTTACTAACAAAAGATTTGGATCATCGGCAATTAAAGATGCTGATGGAACAACTGTGTGAGTTAGACCCTGATGATTATCAGATTCAAAGAAGCGCAGCCAGCGCGAACGGATCTCGGCGGATTCCACTAGCTAAGATCACTCCGCCTTCTTCTTTTTTGAGCGCCCTTTGCTCATTTGCGCAGCAGACAAAAGCGCTCCAGCAACCTTGACTGCAGATCCATTTTTATCCATAAAACCTGTTGCTGCTTGATTTACCTTTTCTGACATCTCTTCAATGTTCTTAGTTACACGATTGATGCTGTGAAGAGGACCATTAACAAGAGTCACCGTTGTATTTATCTCGTCTATAAGTGGAGCAGTCTCCTCTGTAAGAACCTTGAGCGATGTGCTTGCCTCATCAACTAAGCGACCAACTCGTATCACTACGTATGCGATAGCTAGCGCGATCACCGCAAGTGATGATGCTGCAATTATTGTTGCTATTCCACCTGGACCCATACCGTTAGCCTACCTGACCCTTACTTATCTTCGCTGGTTTTTGCTTGTGGAACCCAGTCGATTCCGCTCTCTTTGCGTTGAGCCGGAGTAATTGGAGTAGGAGCACCCGTTAAAGGATCTCCACCGCTAGCAGTCTTTGGGAAAGCAATAACTTCGCGAATCGAGTCAGAGCCAGTCAACAATGCGCAGACGCGATCTAGACCAAGTGCAATTCCACCATGTGGAGGCGGGCCATAGTTAAATGCCTCTAATAGGAAACCAAACTTGCTGTTGGCTTCTTCATCACTCAAACCAATGACAGAGAAAACATCAAGTTTGGTTTCCTATTAGAG
>Ga0209230_10000315_pt1 | contig 18884 bp, 30 predicted proteins | sample LakOntMetagenome_FD_187467 | JGI IMG/M metagenome (GOLD analysis project Ga0209230, IMG submission 187467) | Freshwater and sediment microbial communities from Lake Ontario - Sta 18 epilimnion Metagenome (SPAdes) (version 2) | ecosystem: Environmental > Aquatic > Freshwater > Lentic | place... | reverse complement strand
GCGGCGTCGGGATATCGTACCAATCCTCGGTCTCCACGTACGGATCAAAGTCCAGGTCAAAATACTTGGACGATACGATCGAATCGGACAGGGGATCGGTGCTTCCTTCGAACCTGTAGAACGTCTGTTTGTCCGCCATGTAGATCCCGTTCCTGAACGAGAAGACGTGCCGGTCCTTGACGAGTTTCTTGAATTGGAAATCGTTGGAGTTTGAAAGGTACTTGACGACGTGTGCCGGGGTCGACGGGGATTTTGTCAGGTGCGTCCATTGCTGAAAATGCGTTTCCTTCTCGCAACTATCGTACACGAAATCCTCGATCTTGCAGTCGAATTCGTACGCGTGGGTCTTGTTGCCGTCGACGAATACCGGTTTGAAACACATGCCGTCGAGGTTCTTAAACTTGTGCTCCATCGCGGCGTCCAGAAGGTGGAGGATCAGCTGCTGGACGTCCGTTATCTCGCCGTCGATCCACCGGTACCGGAGCCCCCAACTCCCCAGCTGGAGATCAAAGTCGTCCTCGAGGTCCACCGAGTTGCCCGAGACCTTGCGTTCCGCCAGTTTCCCCTGGAAGACCAGTAGGACAGATCGCTTGGCCAAGTAGACGGATTCCATGACGCCGTTGAGCTTGGCTTTCACGGACGCGTCCCCGTTCAAAAGATCCAATTCGCGAATTCGGTGGAAGAGCGCCATGGCCTCCATCTCCTGCATCCGCGCCGATTTCTCGAGTTCCGAGTACCCGTAATCTCCAGGCTGCGTCATGTCGAGACCCATAGACACGTTGCCGTCGAGATTCTTAAAGTACATTTCGACAGTTTCCCTGTACGTCTCGGGCGGCGCATCGAGTTTCCACCGCATGACCAGAGTTTCCAGGTGATCCAGCACGGTGTCCGGGCCGAGGAGCTGGATCTTCGCCTGGATCTCATCGATCAACTTCGAGTGTTCGTCGGAGTCATCGGTGCTATCGTCTTCGGGGCGGCGGCGTTTCGGAGGCATTGCGGTGCGTTTTATATGCCGGAAAAATACATGCGTGACATCATAAGTATGAACACGAAAATCGTCCTCCCAGCGATCCTCGCGGCCGTCTTCCTGGTCGGCGCGATCTTTACGCTCTTCCAGCAACTCTCGGCGCTGCAGAAGGACGTCGCGATTTTGTCCACGCGCGCGCCGGTCGAGATCGGGATGCAGGAGGGGTTTGAGGAGGCTGACCCGGATGACGACCCCGAGGACCAGGATGATCAAGAGGACCAGGACGCGAAAAAGTCCGATTGATCTCCGGTGCGGCTCGGTGCGGCTCGGTGTGCGCGCAGGTGGTGCGTTTCAGTTCCGAAAAAAAAATCCTGGGACATTCCATATCCAGTCATGTCTTCCACCGATGCAATTATCGAGCCCACCGTCGCCGAGTCCAACGTGTCCGCCGAGTCCGCAGGGTCTGTCGCGACCGTGAAGAAGCCGCGCGCGCCCAAGAAGGAGATTCTCCTGCCCGCGAAGATCGTCCGGAAGCTGGAGTCGCTCGAGGCCAAGAACGTGAAGCTCGTCGAGGATTACAAGAAGCTCAAGGCCGAGCACGTCCTGCTGAAGTCGGCATCGACGCGCCCCAGGAAGATCCCCAAGAAGCCCGTTGTCGCCCCGGTCGCCGAGTGATCTAAAAACATATTTTTTTGAAACGCCGTACAGGTTTCAAAAATTACCGGGCTTCCAGGAGAGGATCACATGACGACAATCACCGACGGCGCCTGACGAGTGCACAACCCGACGGCGCTGGAGAAGAAATCTTTGATCATCTCCGGCCGCTGCATGACCTTGCTGACGGTGACCAGCCACAAGACGACGGACGCGTACCAGGCGACCAGTCGGGTATCCGAGTCCTCGATTTTGTAGACTGGGCTGACGAGAGAGTGGAAGAAAGATTCGGTCGGCTCGCACCCCCGCAATTTGGACTCGAGAAGCGTCAGGCTGCATGTATCGTCCGACAAGGTCCAGTGTATCCACAAAGTCGGGATCGCGAACAAATGCAGGAGGAGCATGGGTTCGTTTCTCGTGAACGGCGTGACCACGACCCAGACAACCAGGAGGATGTGGAGCAACCAGACTATATTCGCGGCAAAGTTCATCTTACATTTCGCAGCATAAAAATTCAAGATTGTGGGCGGGCGCTGATGAACTCGGAGTGAATGCGTTCCTCGATACCTTTGACCTCGAATTTTATGGCGCGGGCGTGTCGTCGGAGCTCGGCGCGGATCTCGTGCGTGTCCCGCTCGGCCTCGAGATCTTTCTGGAGAGTCTTCATCGTATGTCTCCGGTCAATGAGCGTATACCGGCGCTCGATGTCATACCCGAAGTCGTCCATCATACCTCATTACCCGTACATTGCCCGGGATTTAATTTGCAATTCCTCGCGCTGCCGTACAAGAACTCGGCGAATTTCTGCGTATCCGGGACGTTTCCTGCGGTGGGCAGCGTGTAAAATTGTCTCTGGGAATTCTCCATCTCGTAGACGTCGTCGAGGTTCCTGAACAGACCGTCGTTGAACGCGTCACGCATCTGGGTCTGGACGTCCTTGTACTCGGCCGGCGGAGGCGGTTGGGGTTTGCCGAATTGGTCGACGGTCGTGTTCATAAACGGGTTGTCCTTGGTCGGCATCCTGCGTTCCGTGGCCCGGTACATCGTTCCCGCGGTCCGCGTGCTCTGCCTGCGACTGAACAGAAACGAGACCAGCGCGATGACGGCGACGCCGAGGAACAGGGTCTTCATGTTCTTGTTGTACGCGTATGCGCCGAACGTCGAGTACGCGAGCAATCGGACGATCGAGTTCAATTGCTCGGCCGATGTCTGGTTGGAAGTCGGCCAGAATTTCGCGTACCCTGTAATGAGATCGCGGGGCCGGGTGTACCACTCGAGCTCTGGGGACGTCATACGGGTTTGTTACACTCTCGCAATATATTTACTTCTGGTCGAGTTCGTCGAGTTCGTGCTTGGTTTTCATGAGATCGCCGACCAGACCCGCCGCGATGCTGGCCATATCGATATCCTCGCCGGCCTCGACGCGGGCCGCGCACTGCCTCGCGACGTTCTCGATGTTCGTGAGCATTTCCTCGGGCAGGTTCTGGATCGTGGTGCCGAGAAGCATCAGAGTGTGAATGTACTGCCAGATGGCTTCGCGAGTATCGTCGCTGATGTCTTTGGCCCAGAGCGTCTTGAGATCCAGGTGCCCGCCAATGTGCATCGAATGTTGGTCGAACAACGCCGGGTCCTTTGCGGCGACCATGTCCACGTGTGGGGTCAAGGCCTCGGTGAACATGTCGAGGCCGGCCCTGGGACTGATCTTCGAGAACAATTCCCAGCCCGATGAAAAGACAGTGAGCTCAGACTCTTCGGGGAAGACGGCGGCCAGTTCCGAAATGAAGTTACCGAGCAGCGAGTTGAAAGCGTCGAGAGTCGTCATAACTTGTATGAATGTTTTTGTGCGCTCAGGGAGACGCAGAAAAATAAACGTGGATCACAGGGGCACGAATGATTCTTGTCACGCTAGAAAGTTTACCGTACGGATCCACAGTCGTGGCGAAATCCATACACACCTCCGGGACCGTGAGCACCACGCCGCCCCCACCGATCCCGACGGGGCACGACGAAGAGCTCTCGAGCATCCTGTGCCACATCGCGAACATGTTTAAAAGTATGTGCAGGTCCGGCGCGACGACGACAGTCTTCTGCGGGTCCCATTTTCTCGCGATGCCGGCGCGGTGCAATGCAGTCCACCGATTGATCATCCACGATCTGGTCAAAGATCTCGCCAGGGAACTCGCGCTCGCGTACGGTATCCAGATCCACTGCCATGTTCTGATTTTCCTGACGCTCGATGTGGACGAATCGTTCCATAGCGTGATCACGCAGCTGGACACCAGGGATATTCACGTGTACGATCTCGAGGACACGCGTGATTTCCTGTTGGCGATCGCGCGCGGGGACAGGATCGCCAGCCCGTTCCCGACCGAAATCGAGACGGTGAATGTCCCGCGTTTTGTGGCGGATAATACCTCGGATAACGCCGCGACGACTGCTCAGGTGCTGGACATTATAAAAAAGTATGAATTACGACGAGATTCAATTGTCCAAGGTCACGTGGTCGGCACCGAGGACTTCGGGAGCTTCGAGTTCGGCTACGTCGAAGACGACCTATGGCGCGGGCAAAGTACAGTTCCAGACGCCGAGGTGTACGGTTCGATTGGAGCATTTCCATAAATTCCCGGGGTCGATGCACGTTCACATGGAGGCGGGAAGCATGGACGTCGTCCCGGGATTCACGGATTTCATCAGCGATCTGGAAATTAGTTTCATGGAATCCCCGCACGGATCCCGGTTGAACGGGAAGAACCGCACGGATCCCATGAAAAAATTGGTGGCGTTCGCGGATACGAAGATGTTTGACGTCGATGGCATGTACGTTGAAGATCTCGACGCGCACGAGGGTCGCTGGTCGGTTGCCATGGTTCTCCGGTTGGACGGATTGTGGATTTCCGAGCGGAGTTACGGCCTGAAATTGAAAGTCGTTCACGTCAAATTGTACGCGAGGGATCCCTCGAAACCAATTCCCGCCGCGGCGTTTCTGGACGATTCCGCCGACGACAAGGTTCCCGAGGTAGCGTTCGGGTTCCTTGCCGACGACTAGCCCGTAAATTCCAGCGCGACCGTATACGCAAACGCGGCAGCGAACGAGACAATCGCGAGACCGGGCGTCGATAATTTGCCGGTGACTGGAGAGACGAGCGCCGGGACGGATCCGCGGACTTTCGGGATCCCGAACGTGATCAAGATGAATATCGTTGCGGCAAGAAGCCAGATCCGTTTATCTTTCAGGGTGTCGACGCTGAGGATCTGGCGTTTCGCGGGTACAGGGGCCGCGGTGACTTGAGGACGGCGACGGGGTCTGTGGACAGGTCGTTCCTCTTGGAATTCTTGGTATTCTTGTCGCTGGTACTGTTGCTGTTGGTGCTGCTGAGGGGGCTCATACTCCTCGTACTCTGGCGTATATTTCTTCCGATCCTCGTTGCTTTGGAAGATTTCATCGCGCATCGAATTGTAGTCCACCGCGGCTCCGGCAGGTTGCTCGTCGGTCTTGCGGTGCTGTTGCGGGGGCGGGAGCTTGCTCAGCGGCGTGGCCATGCTGTCGTCCATTTTAACGTACCCGAGAAAAATAAATCGCATTTCAAACGCGCACATTTTATCCCACGTACGATATGGCGAAGCAACGCGAGCTCGAGGCGCTGATGCGGGTGGTCGATGCCCAGCGCCAGGAACTCGAGGATCTTCGAAAACGCGTGGATTCCGGCGTCAGCGTGCACGCGAAGACCGTCGAAAAAAGCGTCAAGAAATCAACGTCGATCATGCGGCGACTCAGGACGTTTGCGTGGAAACACCGGTCGAAAATGGCCATGTATGCCGCGGCGGGTGCGATCGCGTCACGGCCAGGAGCGAACGACGGCCAGATCATCCTGGCTTTCCTTGTCGCGAACGCGTGGTTGATCGGGTACGTCCAGGAACGAATTGCGTCGACAATGGGATTCTTCGTTACGTATCACCTGTTCTCGCCGTTTATTCTCGCGTACCGGTCTCTGGACTTCCTGGTCAAGGGCGTCACTGGAGGATCCGGAAAAAAATAATTCTTAATGTATCCCACGATGTCCCTTATTACCAAATCCTACGAGGCTCCCCTGTTCGCCAGCATCCTGTTTGTCGTCCTGGCCAGCCCGGTCACGTTCCAGCTGGTCAACGATATCCTGGCGGCACCCCTCGGCCTGAAGACCGTCCGCGGCGGCATCCCCACCAAGTTTGGCGTTGTCCTGCACGCTCTCGTCTTCTTTTTGATCAGTCTGCTGTTCCTGAAGAACAAGTGAATGACGATGTCTTAAGGAGCTCGGTTCCTCCAGGGGTAAATGCGGATTCTCGAGTTCGTTGCTATGTCGGTCTCGTGCTTCCTCCTCCACAATCTCCTGGAAAACTCGCACTATACGACATGCAGAAGTAATGTGTTCAACGCGTTTTTCATGGGCGAGACCGCAGCGTGCCGGTTTATCGCGAACGCGTGTACTGTTCTGAGATTGGCCCCGCTCGCGATCGCCGGACCTTTGTTGTTCAGAGGACAGAATATAAACGATTTCCAGTAACACGCGTCGTCAACTTTCTTTTCGAGATTTCGGTTCTCGAAAACCACTCTTTGTTTTATTATATCGCTGATCGTATAATGAAACGGTCCGCGAACAATGTGCCCGGGCCATCGAAAATGAAACGGTACTTGCCCCCGCTCGTCAAGCAGATCATCCGGGACGAGGCCTACGGGTTCGAACAGGTCGCCGAAGATGTCTACAGGATTCTCGTCCAGGGATTGACTCGACGAAAAATCGAAGAGCACCGACTGTTCGAGAAATGGAACAGGTTCTTCAGGCTCCTCGAATCCGCGAAGAGTTTGCCGGACGACGATATGATTCTCGGGAAAGTCGCCGAGTTTGTTTTTTCAAATACAACTACATTACCCGAGACATCGTCCGCGCGATCCAAAGATATCATGGATCTTCGTCGGACCGTCGCGGCCGCAATGGAGAAATTCATGGCAAAGAAATTGGTCGGGATGAATTTCGTCGCGGAGGTCCTGGCGGATATGGTTCGCGAGCGGCCCGTGGATCTCGAGAATCGCGTCCTTCATATCCTGGAGAGAGTCGTCGTTCCGAAACTGATCCGGGATTTCCCAGAGTCGGCACGAGTACGGCCAGGGATCCTGGATGTCTTCGCTACGAATCATCAGAAATCGACGTATTCGCAGCAGACTGTGCATTCGCTGGCCACGGCCCTTGGCGTATTGGATATCGCGAAAGCCCGGCAATCAACGGTGTTCAAGGCGGTATGTTCCCGGATTCCCTCGCTGTTCGCGTGGTACGTGATCGAGTCCACCCAGTCCACCGAGAACGAGTGTCGCGCGATTCGGATGTACCGACGAGTGTGCACAAAGGTGACTTCGCGAATTCTGGACATGTACTTGTGGCCACTGACATTGATTCTCGGCGATGTCGACCTCCTCCGGTGTTTCCTCGCCGGGTCGTCGATATCGGTGCGGCGAAAAGTCCACAACCGATTACCGGTCAACATCGCGGCCAATTCGGTGGGAGAGTCGGCGCCTGAGCTGGTCGCGATGATCCGGAAAAGGGTCGCGGCGGAAATGGGGCTGGCGTGGCGAAACCGGGCGCGGCGGGTGCGTTGAAAATAATGCGTGTAATTATTTTTCGAGTTTCAAACTCAAAAAAATATGCCAGCTGGTCACCGGATCTTCCCGGACTTCAAGCGAGCCTGCATGTCACAAGGCCCGAACGGAATTGCCGCCGACATAACTGTCGTGTGGCGTATATCCGCGTACACCGGAGCACCGTACAGAACACACAATCGCTGAGAAGAGGTCAACCGGACGCCGTTCACGATCCCGGGAGCAAATAAGACCAGCTGGCCGTCGTCGGATCTGACGGCGTCTCCGTGCACTCTGACGATCGTATCGATAACCGTGCGGGAGATCGAGAATATCGGCATGAATTCCGGGAAATTTGTGCGAAGCCTGAGGAACCTGCCGCCGGGCACGGGGTCGCAGGCGTTCGGGTCGACATTGTACGTGTTCGCGACGGTGTGCAGGGGTTCGCTGGTTTTCGCGATGACCCTGGAGACCCTGTCCCAATCGAACGCGGGCGACGGGACCGTGGCGAATATGAAATCGTGGTCATTTTGCACGATGAACGCGTTGTCAACGCTCGAGTCGGTATCGACAACCACCAGCCGCTCGAAATCTGGATTCTTATCGAACAAACCGATGGCATCTTCGACAGAGTCGGTGATTTCGAAGGCTGCCGTGGTCCCCGGAGTCCTGGCGAGCTCGGTCTGGAGTTTTAGCGCGGAAACCATGAAATGCGTGGTCACGTCGCCGCCGGTCGAGACTCCGCAAATCAGGATCTTCATTTCGAGTACTCTGGGTATTTTATTTCGGGATAAAACGACCTGTTTAGGCGGCGTACGTCATCGCGAACCGCGTGGAAATATCGCCTTCGAACACGTTTGTTCCGACGTGCGCGAGACCGCTGACAGCGTCGACCCAGATCTCCACGCCGGCCTGTTGCGCGCGCCGGCAAAACGCGTAATCTTCCGATAAGTACCGCCGGCTCACGGGATCGATCATTGTCTCGAAGATCGCCGCGTATTTCGGGAGAATGGCCCGGCTGCTCGGGATATCGTTGACGCACTCAAGGTCGGGGAACGCTTTGACGATAGTCTCCATAGCATCGCGGCGGATCATCATAAATCCGGTCGCGGCATCTAGAACCCTGATGAACCCGTTTTCGAACGCGGACGTCTCGGCGCTGACGTTGATGTTGAGGTCGATGCCCATTGCCCTGGGGTGCTCATTGGAACCATCGACGACTTTCGCGCGAACGATCTCCCAATCGATAGCCTTCTTGGGGTATACCGCACACGCGACAGACTTATCGGCCGCGAGAAGACGCAGGACCGTCATCGGATCGAATACGATATCCGCGTCGATGAAAAGAAGGTGCGATGCCGTTCCCGCGAGAAACTTGCCGGCGAGGATATTCCTGGCGCGCGTGATCAGCGATTCGTTTCCCATAAACTCAAGGAGTAAACGGAGCCCATACTGCCCCGCGAGCGCCTGCAGGTTCAGCAAGCAGACCGCGAATTCTTTGCGCATTTTACACGCGTAGCACGGGACACATACGTGGATCGTCGAGTCGGCTGCGATTGCGCGGATCTTCGTTTCAATGTCGTCCATTACACAGACCAGGACATTAAGTTTCGGATTTAAACGATGCGAGGTCCGCGGCCTTTTTCAGACGGGTCATGTGAATTTGCGCCAGGGGGACCCGCGCGAACCGCATGAAATCCGTGAGATGGTCCCGAACGCCCACCGAGGTTGCCAGATCGATCGCGCCGGGGTAATCGCCGGGCACGCACCGCTCGGTTATCATCGCGCGGACATAATGCATTTCCATCGAGTTCCCGTGCTGGCCCGCGAGTCCAGATATGCCGGCAGACCGCAGCGCGCGCAGACGTTTCTCCTTGGACCGGCCGGTATTGTTCTTGGACCAGACCGTGCCGTATTTCTGGATGATGACGCGTTTCGAGGTTTCCGAAAAAAGGACCGGGGTCGTCGACATTGCCGCACACGGGTCCGCGAGCGCCCAGATCTGGTTGGCGTACATGCTTTCCTCGAATATATCGCCGACCGAGAAATTATCGGCGATCGCAGCACACGCCTCCATGTCCCGGACGGCACGCGGGTAATTCTCGAATATCCCCGATGCCACCATGCCGATATCCCCAGATACGATTTCGGCCGCCTTGACGATACCCTTTGGCCCGTACAATATGGCCTCGATCGCCTGGACGCCGTCCACGACAACGTCGCGCGCGCCCTTGAACCCCGCGGCCGCAATGCCCTGCGCGGACCGGAAATCTCCGTGACTCTGGGCCCATACTCGCGCAGCTTCCGATGCACCGAGTCCCGTTTTTGTGAGTTCCCGGATCGCTTGCTCATCCGTGACGCGCGGGAACTCGAACGTCGTCACCACGCGGCCCGGGTTCTTTTTCAGGGCGTCGATAATCTTGGCGCCGGTCGACCGTTTCAGGAAGCCCGCGCATATGACCGGCATCCGCGTTGACGTTCGCAGGTACTCGAGAACCGACGGCGACGAGGCCTGGTCTGCCATCAGGGCGTCGCACGGATCCAGGAGAATAATTTTCCTCGACCCGTCCAGGCCAACGAGGGTCCTGGATGCGTCCGTAAGGAACTCGGCGACGCCCGTTGTCAGCGCAGATACCCTGACTAAATCGATCCCGTGACGCCGCGCGAGATCGTCGATGAATTCCGCGACGGGCGTTCCCACGGCGAGTTCCCGGATAAACGCGAGACTTCGGGGTTTGGCGCTCGAGAACCACGCCTCGAAAGCCTTCGAGACATCGGGGTCTAGTGCCGTCATACCAACCGAATTAGAATACTGCCAACGGTAGGAATGATGGACCAGGTATTCAAGCAAGTTCTCGAGAAATTCGTCGAATACTGCGAGGTCGACGAGAACAGGAAAGTCCTCGAGACCTTTGTGGGTCCCATGGAGACGTTCGTGGCCGCGCGGTTCGCATGGGTGACCCGGTGCTTCGAGGTCATCGCGTGCCTGGCGGTCGTGCAAACTATCCTGTTACTGGTCATCTTGTACTTTATAATGCGCCTTCCATCACGCCAAACAATTTAGCCGCGAGCGACCACCCCGCAACGCGCGCAAACTGATCGGCGTACTCGAGATCCAGGATCCGGAGCGCAAATACCGTCGGGACGTACAGCCCGAAAAACTTCATGAGCGAATGCGGATCCACGTCACGCTTGTCGACCATGTGTGTGAGCATCGCGAAAATAGCAACGAACACCAGGCCGTCGATCACCACCTGTTTTAGGCATTGAAGCTTATTTCCTTTACAGCATTTCGTGTTGTTCTCACTCGATTTCAACCAGTCCATCAGTTATACGGTTACGGATTTAATTTATCGACCTCGGCCCAGATAGCCGCTTCGACATCTCGCGCGACGGACTCGGTCGATTGGAGGCCATTGATCCGGACGACCTTGCCCGGGAAGGCGCGGAGCATTTTCTCATAATAGAATTCCACGCGACGCAGGTACTCGACTGGAAGGCCGCGTTCGGCGCTCCGGTCACGCTCGTTCATGCGATCGTGACACACACTGGCAGGAGTATCCACGAACACCAGGACGTCCGGCTGCCATCCCAGCGTATCGTACAAGTCATCGAACACGTTGATTTCCGCGGCGTTCATGCTGGCGTCCAGTCTCGCGAGTTGCACGAAGACTTCCTTGGTGGTCAGCGGGCTGCGTTCGACGATCGAGATGCCCGGGGTCCTCTTATGACGCGCAAACGTCAAAAGGACTTTGGTGTTCAGCGCGAGAGACCATTTTTTTTGGTCGGCGTAGTATAATTGCAAGAGTTCGCCCCATTCCGTCACGGGCTCCTCGCTGCACTCCGCAAGGGCCCTGAGCTCCGGGGACAACGCGCGAATCACAGTGGACTTTCCCGAAGCGATGTTTCCGTCGACGCAGATTTTCATTACAATGGAATACCGGAATTCGTCTGAGGTCCCGGAAGATTACCGCGGGGTACTTGAATGCACGTTGTGAGTTTCCTGGTGTTCCTGGTGTTCCTTGTGTTCGCGGTGTTCGGCGTGGGTCTCCCAATCTGGTCAAGGGTCGGATTGTTTCCCGCGTACTACGACGACTCCACCGGGAAATTCGTGTCAAAGGCCGAGATCAAAAGCGTCTGTGTTCCGGGGACAATGGATACACTTGACGACTCTTTCTTCGTGACGCCCCAGGGAATCGTGGTTTGCGAGCGCGCGAAACTCATGCGGTTCGCCCTGGTCATGACGTGCGTTTCGGGAATATCATTGTGCGTCTGAGGTCCGGGAATATTATATATATAATTCTATAATGACGTGCCCCACAGTGTGTTTCGAAGATACTCTCGTTCGCGATGCCGGAGTATATGTCTCGAAGATCATCCCGAAGCGCCTGAAGCTCACGTGCAAGGCCCAGCTCACGACCGATATCTCGGATTCCGATCGGTTCGTCACGCTCAAGGTCAACGATGATATTGCGGAGTATATCCGGGCGGTCGAATCACAGGCGGTCGAATGGGTGGTCGAGAAGAAGGACACGTTTCTCAAGGAAGGCGTCGACGAACAGACCGTTCGAGAGAGTTCCAAGACATTCGTATCGGACTCCGGCGTGCACGTCCGGGTCTCCGAGGACCTGGCCTGCTGGAGCGAGGACTTTCCCGGGGCGGGCGACTCGATCGAGTGTGTGCTGACCGCCACCAGGATCACGATCTGCAAATCGGAATTCGGGATCGTATGGACGCTCAGGCAGATGTTGTTCAAGAAGCCCGAGCCGGTGGACCCTGATGACCCTGCTGACCCCGAGGATCCCGAGCCGGCCGTCCCTGAGGTTTCCATGGGAATTCTCGAGGACGCTGACGTTGACGCGACGATTCTCTGAAATTAATATGTTTCGATATAATATACCCTCAATGCAGATCTCCAAGCCCACAATTATCAAAATTGCCATTGCTGTCGTCGTCGCGTTTGTTATCTGGAAGATCGTGCACAAGAAGTCCGAGCATTTCGCCGACTTTGACGCGTACACTATGGCGAACACCGAGGAGACGCTCAAGCCCATGGTCTTGACGACCCAGGTACCGGTGCAGGTAAGCACGACGTCGCCTCTCGCATTGTCGTCCAGCCTGCTCCCGAAACCCGAGGCGAAGGCTACGGCGTTCGGAGAGTTTGCACCGAAAGATCTCGGAGACGCGCAGTTCCTGGATGCCTCGAAATTTATCGGGGTCGACACCCAGGGCTCCAGTCTCCGGAATGCGTCCCGAGATCTCCGCCGCGAACCCCCGATTGCCAAGGCGGATGTCGGGATTTGGAACGCTTCGACGATCCAGGCGGACCCCTGGAGGAAAAGTCTCGATTGCTGAAGCACCACCGGCCTCTTCTACAGCACATTCTCTTCTTTTTGACGAAATGTAAATCGTCAAAAAGAATACATCACGGAATAACATTATTTAGTTTATCAATGTGAACTGCGGACCATAAATACCCGTACGCTGATTTGCATCTCCCTGCAATACAATCGCTAATTTGAGAGCATTTTGATGTGTTTGGGATGGACGCTTTGGCATCCCGCATACTCTCGTAAATATTCAATAAGACTCCGTCGATTGTGTGTTTGCGTATCACGGGTCGACGCGATGCGAGGAAGTCCAGGTGATCATCCAGTTGTTTCTGTTTGGTCGCTTTTCGATCTCTCTCCAATCTGTCAGATTCTTCTTCGTCGACAATGAACGTGACGCATTGCCGGGGACGCCACGTCGGTCCCTCCATCTTGGTCAAGGCCCACTTACTAAGACCAGCGATAATGCGGCACCCGAACGTCACACCGGTCACATCTTCAATCTCCTTGTACGTCCCGAAATTCGCGAGACGTATACCGGTAGTTCCCTTCTCGGCGTCGTACGCGCACATTACCGTCGGGCATGTCCTGACCGCGTTGCTCTGGACGGCATGGTTCGCGTTCTCGCTCCGTGTTCCAATACCAAGGTTGGATAATGTGAAATCATGAGAATTATTATTTTTGTGCATGATCACGGTATTTGCCGGGTCCGGTCCAAGATTAAACAAGTCGGCGACGATATCGTGCACTGCCCGATCCCATAGTTTTGGGTACGATTTAGGGTCATGGTCTCGGAAATCGATTAACCATGGCGTCTTCATCTTGGACGACGAGACTAGGACGACGCGCCGCATGTTGGAAATAAGGTAATGGACTTTGGCGCCTGGAGGTTGATATTTCCGGAAGTTCTCCCCGGGAAGCGTATGCTCCGGATTGAACGGGACGCGAACGCTCACGTCCCTCGTTTTCTGGTTGAGATTTTGCTCGCTTTGCGAAGCGTACCTCAAATTAGTGAAACAATTATCGGTTTCGGTTTGGTTGATATGATCGACTGTTTGACCGTTTGGGCGAGGGCCGAAAGCTGCGAATGCACATAGACTATGCACGAAGACCTGTGCACGAGTGCCATCGGACATTGCAAGTGCCAGTTTACGATACTTTTTGTTAACTCCCGATCGCATTTCCGGACAATGACTCTCTCTCGAACTGTGCACTGCCGCCGTCCATGGATTAATACTGTACATGTCCTTGGGTTTCACCAGAGTTCCGTCCGCTCTACGGTGTTCGTAATCCTTCAAAGGCACGCGCAAATCGCCAAACTCATCTTGTAGTTTCGGCCATTCATCTCTCGGCGTCTCGGCCAGTGCGCGTTTGAACTGAGTATGCATCACACGCGATATCGTCTGTCGTATTATTATTTCCCGATTTAAACGATCATCGGGTCACCGGGTCACTCGAGTTCGCATTCGCAGGTAAAATTTTGTCCAGTGATCCGCGGTCCTAACCCGTTTGCCGAGACGTTTGTTCACACGTGCGTGGATCCGGAGCGTATACGCGAACAGCCGCCGCCGCGCTGACCCTGCGGGTTCGTCGGGCAATTGTGCGAACCGGTCTCGCGTCAATCGGAGCGTCGAGTCGGCGCACGTCATTTTGGTAAACTCCGTGCGGCACTCGCGGCAGGGCAGGATCGAGCTCAAACTCTTGAAAAAGCAGTAGTACTCGTGCGCTTCCTTGATGGTCGGTGTCAAGGGATAATTCAGAGCGGCTAAATGGATAACTCTCCACAATCCGGCGCCCCAATATTTCGTTGAGAATCCCCCAGTCGAATTCATGTTACCATACGCAGGAAAAAAGTGATCAGTGGGGTGACAGGGTCTTAAGGAGCTTAAACCCAGAGAACACCAAACATGTCTGAAGACTTCAAAGCTGCCGTGTCCGCCTACCTCGAGCTCCATGACGAGATTGACCGGCTCGGAAAGCAGGCAAAAGAGCTTCGCAGACAAAAAGAAATTGTCGGTGCGACGATCCTGGCCTGGATGAAAACCAACGAACTTGACGAGTGTGAGCTGCCCGACGGCAAACTCGTGCGTAAAGTCTCCAAGAGAACGGAGACCATGAAAAAGGAGTACATTCTAACCGAGTTATCGAAACTCACGGGATCCGAGGCTGGCGCGACGGCGATCCTGAACAACATTGATTCACACCGCGAAATCATCGAGACCGAGGTGTTATCCCGCACTAAGAAACGGTCGGCGTCAGATTAAATCATACGAATGTCGACGAGCGGTGCAGCAGGACGTCGCGGGGTCACCCGAAGCGTACCCGTCGACGACCACTACCCTACCGGCGACGATAATCCGGAGGACACGGACGCGCCCCTGAGTCCCGAAACCTTCGAGGATTACTGGTCCGAGGAATTGGCCGCGGCGTACCACGCGGTCCTGGACGGGTGTGCGCGGACAGGCTTGACGATCCGCGCGACCATGAACGATTTTTGCGAGTTTGCGTACAAGACTTCCAGCGGCCGACCCCCGAATACAGATTGATTGATTGATGAATGTTATGAAAAGTGTAATTCCGATGTCTACTCCGAAGCCAGGACACGATACCATCGTACTGTCCGGTGGCGGCGCCAAAGGGATCGCGCAGCTCGGAGCAGTGCACAATCTCTCGAAACGCGGCATGCTGCGCGGCGTGCGGAAATTCGTCGGGACGTCCGTCGGAGCCCTGGTCGCGGCGACTCTCGCAGTCGACATGGATCCCGAGAAAACTTTCCTGAAGCACGTTTTGCCGTTCAAGTACCAGCCCAACATCGATCTCTCGGCGATCGATAAAGTCTTCGGCGTCGATTCAGGACGAGGACTTGAATCGCTGATTGCCAGTTTGTTCGATCCGGCTCTTACGATGCGGGACGTGTACCTGAAGTACGGTAACGAGTTGGTCATCGTCACCACGAATCTGAACCATCGAAGAGCCGAGTACCTGACCCGGGAAACGTCTCCCGATATGACGGTCGCGGACGCTCTCAAGTTATCGTGCAGCGTCCCGTTATTCTTCGGATCGGTCACGCGCGACGGCTGGCTGTACTGCGACGGCGCGGTCTCGGACAATTTCGCCGTCAATTACGCGGCGTCCACGGGATCCCGGCGGGTTCTCGGGGTGACTTTCAAGATCGGCGAGAAACCCGCGGGTTCACCGTGGACCTTCGGGGAGTTCATGGGCGCGCTAGTCGAGACCAGTTTACGCGGTCAGCACGGTCCTCCAGAAAATAGCATGATTATCAGTCTCGACGTCAAAGACAATTCCCTGGATTTCAATATGAGTCGAGCGCGGAAACGTCAATTATTTTCGAGCGGTTTTTCTCAGGCCGCTCTGAGCATCAAGAAACGAGTGTAATTACAGAGTTTCTTCTTGAATATACAGGATATCGTCGGTGATTTCCACGGGGCATTCGGGGTACAGGACGATCTCCGCCGGACCGCACGTATCCGCACCCTGCGACCCCTTGAACGCCTCGCACGCATGCTCGAGCTCCGCGGACGCCTGGATGCTCACGTTAAACTTAACCAGACGACCGATGACGACGCCTTCCCTGAGCAGCGGGACCGTCACTTTCAGGCAATACTTCTTCGCAAGATCGTTGTCTCCGCGGATACCGGACGTGATCTTCGAAGCCATGACACGCATCATCGTTAACGCAGAGATGGAAGACGGTTTCGGATCGCGCGGACGGTATTTCCCGGAATATGACGGATTCTCCTGAACCTGGCCTGGAAAGACGCGATGATCATATCGCGTTTCACGGTTGGCGTCATGGATTTCCACGATTTGACGGACGACAAGAGTTCGTGTGAGAGCGTCTGGAAAAACCACCGCGCGGCCTCGTCGATATGGGCCGCGCGCACGTCTGCCTGTCGGGGAAGTTTCCTGAACGCCACCCCGTACTTGTCGAGAAGGAAGGTATCCATCGCCGATTTATTGTTGAGCAGGAGATCTTTCAGCATCGAAATGCCCGACGACCCGCCGGACCCGTTGGACCCGTTGTGGTTGTGGTTTTGGTTGACGTGCATCGCGCCGGGCAAGTCCCTGAACTTTGCATACTTGCCGTACATCTGGGTGGCGCTGACGTTCGAGCCCTCGATCTCCCGGTGCACGCCCACCAGCCATTTGGCCAGCGTGAGATGACTGCGCGTCCTGCAGAATTTCGCCTTGGTCAGTTCGTATTTGTACCCGCGCGCGACGGTCTCCCTGAAGCTCCGGCGGAGATCGGCTTGCGGGATGACGTCGGACAATGACTCGAAGAACGAGTAGTACGCGTCAAGTTTTTCCTTGGTCAGGCCCTGGGCGGATCCATCTGGGAAATTAATGGCCACAGCGTGGAGAAACGTCCATGTCGCGTCGCGCAGTTCCTGCTTGGACATTACGATACGTATCATTTTATTTCAGGGGTTTCAGTAGTTTGAACATGGGAAACAGATCGTGCTTCCGCAGGTTCGACGCGCGCATGCGGTAACTCGTGCGTTCCTGGATGTAGGTCTTCGTCGACCCGTTCTCGTTGCCAAAAAATTTGACCCTCCCGGGCTTGATGAGGTCCCCGTGGGCGTACCCCATCTTCCGGTAAAACCCCTTGGGCTGCTCGAGACTCTCGAGTGTCACGTACTTCTTGCCGCGCGATCTCGCGAGATTCTCGACATACTCGATCATGGCGCTTCCGTGACCCTTGCACGCGATGGTCGATACGATGGCATGGATGTGAACGTCCTCGTCTCGGACCTGCAGGAGCGCGGCGCCGATGACCGTATTTTTCTTGACGATCTGCTGCGTCATCGTGGTTTTCGGGATCCCCTTGTCGTTCCGGACTATCCGCCCGCGATTATCGAAAACAAAAGCGTCCTTCAACTCCGCGATATCCCCGCGACTGATCAGGTACTTGAAATCGCCCTCGTCTCTGTCGAAATACTCGATGTAGCGCATGAGAAGGTCCCTGGCCTTTGGCGCGACCCCATTGCCGATCAGTTCCTCGTAATACCTCCGGACACTCTCGTGATTGAAGGTCGGGGTCTTGTTGTGGATAACGATACTTGCATCTCGGCACGGGGTTCTGGAATTCCGGACAATGCGATTCCCGGCCTTGACACGTTTGGCGGGCGGCAGCGGTTTCGGGGTCGGGGTCGGGTTCCCGTGTGCGAGGAGCGCCTTGTAATTGTACGGTCTCGCGAGCGCGTCATTTTGCCATGCACGCAGTCGGGGGTTGGAGCTTTCGAATAGAGTCATGTGGTCGCGCTTGTTCAAGTCCCCGTGTTTGTGCAGGGCCGTCAGAATGTTCACGTACTTGCGTCGGGTTCCCGAATAATTCCAGTTCATATTCATCGCGTTTTTGACCAACATGCGGATATTCGATCGGCTGGGCGTCGCGCCATTCACCAGGTATTTTCGGAGTCCCTCGGGGTGCTGGAGTCTGAGTCCGAGTACCTCTTGGATGTTTTCCAGGTCGCGTTTCCGTTTATGCGTCAGCATTTCCCTGGTATCATTACACGCATTTAAAATAGGGCATCGTGTCTCCATTGCGGCATTCGAGTCGCAGCGAACGCCGGGGGAACAAAGGGTCTATCGGGTCTACTAGGTCTACCGGGTCTGCCGGGTCGTGGTGCCCGCGAATGTACCCGAGCTTGTCGTAAAACCCCCGGGACGCCGGGAGGGACATGAGGATGACGGCCGAGATACCGGGCAACGACCGCGCTAGAGTTTCGATCTCGCGCATGACCGCAGAGCCGCCGCCGCGTCTCGTGGATACCAGGTACGATACGACCAGCGATCCCGGTTGGGCGTTGCAGCACAAGGCCGCGGCGACGCACACAGACCCCGAGAAACAAGTCACAAGGTACGTGTCGAGCCGCATTTCCCGAGACCGGAGGATCCGCGCCATACACGGGTACAACGGCACGCCCCGTAGACCCGCGCGGAACGATCTGAGGATCCCGCGGAATTCTCGACTCCGAAGACATCGCGAAGTCGTGCACTGAAGCCGGTCATTCTGCCGCATGATTTTTCAGGCAGGATGCGAGCGATACAATGGCGTCTTCTGAGAGATCTATGGGCGTAGGGCTTTCCAGCGCGGCCAGGAGTTCGCGGGTCATTGGTCGGACGAGATCGGCGTACGGGATCCCGGTGTCACACGCCATTTCCAAAAACCGGGCGAGGTACACCGCGAGTTTCCTGGAATATTTCTTCGTGACGAGTCCCGCGCAAAACCGCGTTCCGTCCCCGGATACCTCGAGGATTTGGCCGGCGCGGACGGTGATGCTCCGGAGTTCCGGCGGAGCGT
>Ga0209230_10000312_pt1 | contig 18958 bp, 17 predicted proteins | sample LakOntMetagenome_FD_187467 | JGI IMG/M metagenome (GOLD analysis project Ga0209230, IMG submission 187467) | Freshwater and sediment microbial communities from Lake Ontario - Sta 18 epilimnion Metagenome (SPAdes) (version 2) | ecosystem: Environmental > Aquatic > Freshwater > Lentic | place... | reverse complement strand
AAAAAATTGCTTTAGACTTCCCCCTGCGCCTTCGGGGCGTAGCGTAGTGGCTAGCGCGCCTGCTTTGGGAGCAGGAGATCGGGAGTTCGAATCTCCCCGCCCCGACCAGTATTACTAGTAGTTAGAAATGAAAGAGTTTCACACTTCAATTAAAACCAAGAGTTGAAGCAAACCTAAAAAACAGGAGCAACTTGTGAAGAGCACCGTAGAGACACTTTCACCAACACGTGTAAAGCTTTCAGTAGAAGTTGCATTCGAAGAACTCAGCCCATACATCGCTGAAGCATTTAAGAAGCTTGCATCTCAGATCAACGTTCCAGGTTTCCGTAAGGGCAAAGTTCCAGCTGCGATGGTTGAACAGCGCGTTGGCCGCCCGGCAATTCTCGATGAGGCAATCAATGCAGCGCTCCCAGAATTCTACGGACAGGCAGCTCGCGAACATGAACTTCTTGTCATTGGTCGCCCAGTTGTTGATATTAAGGAATTCAAAGATAACGAGAAGCTCGATTTCACAGTTGAGGTAAGTATCCGTCCAGAGGTAACACTTCCTGACTTCTCAAAGATCACAATTACTGTTGATAATGCAGAGGTAACAGATGAGGCGCTTAACGAGCAGATTGATGAACTTCGCGCTCGCTTCGGAACCCTTCACACAGTAGAGCGTGCAACAAAGAACGGTGACTTCGTCACTGTCGATCTCACTGCTCGCATCAATGGCGAAGAAGTAGATGGTGGCAAGGCAAATGACATTTCTTACGAAGTTGGCTCAAACCGCATGATCGATGGCCTTGATGAGGCGCTCATCGGAATGTCAGCAGGGGATACAAAGACATTTACAACTCAGCTGGTAGGTCAGCAAGATGGCGAAGAAGGCGATGTCTTCATCGCACTCAAGGTCGTTAAAGAGCGCGAGCTCCCACCAGTCGATGATGCATTTGCAAAGCTGGCATCAGAGTTCGACACCATCGAAGAACTTAAGAAGGATTTCACAGATCGCCTCCTTCGCTTGAAGAAGCTAGAACAAGGCGCACAGGCTCGCGACCTTCTCGTTGAGAAGTTACTGGCTGATCTCACCATCGAAGTTCCAGATGATTTGGTTCTAGAAGAGGTCAATAGCCACCTCGAGGGCGAAGGCCGTTTGGAAGATGCCGTTCACCGCGCAGAAGTTGATAAGGAAGTCCGTGACGGCATTAAGTCTGAATTCCTGCTCGATTCAATTGTGAAGACAGAAGATGTCCAGATCACTGAGGTCGAACTCACTGATTACCTCGTCCGCATGTCTCAGCGCTACGGAATGGGTCCAGAGCAGTTCGCTCAGGAACTCCAGAAGGCTGGTCAGATCACTCAGGTTATCGCTGAGGTCACTCGCGCTAAGGCTCTCGCATCTGTTCTCGGTCGTATTGCAGTTGTCGACAAGTCAGGCGCAAAGATTGAACTTGAGGAGCTTCGTACTCCTCAGGCTGCAGCAGCAGAAGCTTCTGCTGAATAATCTTTAGCCGATAGCGAACATCTAGGGTTTTGACCCTATTTACCTCCACTTTGGGAAGCATTTTCGCCCTGCCATTGTTAAGGTCACTACATGCATTCGCACCGCTATCGGTGCGTTGAGAGTCGGAAGGAAGTACCGTGGATTTAATTACCCCACAGAACAGATCAGCAGGGGATTCACCTCTCGGCTTAGGCGATCAGATTTATAGCCGCCTATTGCGCGAACGTATCGTCTTCCTCGCTGGCGAGGTCCGCGACGAGATGGCTAATGCGATCTGCGCACAGCTACTTCTCCTCTCTGCCGAAGATCCAGAGAAGGACATCTACCTTTACATCAACTCTCCTGGTGGATCTGTCTACGCAGGTATGGCGATCTACGACACCATGCATTACATCAAGAACGATGTGGCAACAGTTGCCATGGGAATGGCTGCATCAATGGGTCAATTCCTACTTACTGCAGGTGCACCTGGCAAGCGTTATGCAACGCCACATGCACGCATCTTGATGCACCAGCCACTTGGTGGAATCGGTGGAACAGCAACTGATATTCGTATTCAGGCAGAGCAGATGGCAATCACCAAGCAGACTCTCTCCGAACTCAATGCAAAGCACACAGGTCAGCCACTCGAGAAGATTCTCATCGATTCTGATCGCGACAATTGGTTCAATGCCAAGGATGCGCTTGCTTATGGATTTATCGATCACATTGCAACCAATGAGGCGACAATTACTGGAGGTAAGAAGTAATGAAGCACATCTCTGATTTCGAAGCTCGTTACATTCTTCCAACAATTGAAGAGAAGACCGCTTACGGTTTTAAGCGCCTTGATCCATATACAAAGTTATTCGAAGAGCGCATTATTTTCCTAGGTCAGGGAATCGATGACACTGTCGCTAACGATGTAATGGCGCAGCTTCTTACGCTCGAGTCAATGGATCCAGATCGCGATATCTCGATCTACATCAACTCACCTGGTGGATCGTTTACAGCGCTTACAGCTATCTACGACACCATGCAGTTCGTTCGCCCTGATATTCAGACCATCTGCTTGGGTCAGGCTGCATCAGCTGCTGCAATCATTCTTGCCGGTGGCACAAAAGGAAAGCGTTATGGCCTCGAGCACTCACGCATTCTCATCCACCAGCCATCATCTGAGGGTGGGGGACAGGCATCAGATATCGAGATCCAGGCACGTGAAATCATGCGTATGCGTGGCTTGCTCGAAACTATGTTGGCTAAGCATTCAAACAAGTCTGTCGAAGAAATCGAGAAAGATATCGAACGCGACAAGATTCTTACAGCTGCCGAGGCAGTTGAGTACGGAATTATCGATAAGGTAATGGCATCACGTAAGGCGAAGCCTTAGTCGTAATTCATTATTAGCAGATAAGGGCCGGGTGCGATGTTAGAAAAATACTTCGCACCCGGTTCTCTCTTTTCCTACAAGGATTACCGCAACTTCTTTATCTCTAGCGCAATCTTTGTTCTCGGTGCTTCAGCATTTCCTATTGCTCTGGCAGTCACCATTCTCGATAACGGTGGCGATGCATCGACGCTCGGACTCATTCTCGCTTCACGCGTTTTAGCTGGCACGCTCTTCATGTTAATTGGTGGAGTCTGGGCTGATCGCCTACCGCGTAAGTGGATCATGATTGGCGCAGACTCTTTCCGCGCCGCAATCTGTTTAATTCTTCTCGTCGTCTCTGCAAATGATCTTCCGCTCTGGGCAATCGGTTTGCTGGTATTTCTCATGGGCCTTGGTGATTCCTTTGGAGCGCCAGCCGGATCTGCAATTGTTCCTAGCCTCTTACCTGATCATTTATTACCGGCAGGAAATGTCGCTAGGGGCGTAGTCGGCAAAGTTGGAAATATTGTGGGACCTGGCCTTGGTGGATTAGCAATCGCATTCTTGGGCGCTGATTGGACCTTCGCGGTTATCGCAGTCTCTTTCCTCATTGCCACCTCAATGATTTTTACCATTCACGAACCACCGCGCCAAGAGATTCTCGAAGATAAGCCAACGTTCCTCTTCGAACTCAAAGAGGGCTTCAAACTTGTCTGGGAGATTAAGTGGATTGCGGCATCAATTGCTATGGCCTCATTCCAGTTAATGGTGATTGTTGCTGCAGAGACGGTTCTCTTGCCAGTCATTACTCGACGTGAATTCAATACCGACACAGTCTTTGCTCTCTCGGCGGCAGCATTTAGCTTAGGTGGAATGATTAGCGCAATCGTTGCAATCAAACTCAATCCAAAACGTCCGGGATTTGTTGCAATCTGGCTTTGGGCGCTCTTTGCAATTGCACCACTTGTCTTGGCATTTCCCATCAATGAGACAGTCGTCATCGTTGGCTACTTCATTGCTGGTCTCTCAATCGGAGGCTGGGAGGCATATTGGGTGACTGCGGTTCAACGTGAAGTTCCGCAAGATATGCAGGGTCGTGTCTTTAGTATCGATATGGTCGGATCTGGTGGATTGATGCCGCTAGGAATGGCGCTCGTTGGACCAGCCATCTTGTTTATAGGCGAGCGAACATTCCTGCTCTCTGCAATCGTCTTCCATGTTCTGGTCTGTTATTTGGTCTTGCTTGTTCCTGGAGTCGCCGAGATGCGCGATCCTCGCCGTCGTTCATCGATTGATTGATTTCTCTCGGTCGTATTCACTTAGGGCGAACAAAGTCAGGCTTGATTCAAGCCACATTGGTAGCGCTTAAAAACTATATTTACCCCCATGACCACACGAATTGGCGAGGCTAACGACCTCTTGAAGTGCTCCTTCTGCGGCAAGACTCAGAAGCAGGTTAAGAAGCTCATCGCCGGTCCTGGCGTTTACATCTGTGACGAGTGCATCGATCTCTGTAATGAAATCATCGTTGAAGAACTCTCCGAGCAGAACTCACTCGGTCTGGCAGATCTTCCAAAGCCACAAACAATCTTTGAATTCCTTGATCAGTATGTCATCGGTCAAGATCGCGCTAAGAAGTCTCTCTCTGTCGCGGTCTACAACCATTACAAGCGCGTTCAATCAGGTGATAACCGCGGCGATGATGGAATCGAATTAGCAAAGTCGAATATTCTTCTTCTCGGTCCAACAGGTTGCGGAAAGACTCTTCTTGCACAATCGCTTGCCCGCATGCTCAACGTTCCATTTGCGATTGCAGATGCAACAGCACTTACCGAGGCAGGTTATGTCGGAGAAGATGTAGAGAACATTCTCCTCAAGCTTTTGCAGGCTGCAGATTATGATGTGAAGAAAGCCGAAACAGGAATCATCTATATCGATGAGATCGATAAGGTGGCACGTAAGGCAGAGAACCCATCTATCACTCGCGATGTTTCCGGCGAAGGTGTTCAGCAGGCGCTCCTTAAGATTCTTGAAGGCACTGTTGCATCTGTTCCACCACAAGGTGGTCGTAAGCACCCACATCAAGAGTTCATTCAGATTGATACAACCAATGTCCTCTTCATCGTCGGCGGCGCATTCGCAGGTCTAGATAAGATCATTGAAGCGCGCAGCGGATCAGCAGGAGTTGGATTTAATGCCGAGCTCGTCAGTGCAGAGCAGAAGAATCGCAAAGATATTTTTGCTGATGTAATGCCAGAAGATCTCTTGAAGTTCGGAATGATTCCTGAATTTATTGGTCGCCTTCCGGTAATCACAAGTGTTGAAAATCTTGATAAGCCAGCGCTGATGCAGATTCTTACCGAACCAAAGAATGCACTCGTGAAGCAGTACCAGAAGCTCTTTAACCTCGACGATGTTGATCTTGAATTCACACCAGATGCACTTGATGCCGTTGCTGAATTAGCGCTCTCTCGTGGCACTGGCGCACGTGGTCTTCGCGCCATCATGGAGTCAGCCCTCCTTGCGGTGATGTATGAAGTACCAAGTCGCAGCGATATTGCCAAGGTGATTATTGAGAAGAGCTGCATCGAGTCCAATGCGCCTGCGACCTTGGTCGAACGTATCGGTGAAGCGCCTAAGCGAACATCACGTCGCGAGAAGAACTCTGAGGAAAAAAGCGCCTAGCCTTATGGCTTAGACTGCGCTCCATGACGAAGCGCGAACTCGCTCCATCCTTTATCCCTGCCGATATCGAGCCACGGCTCTATTCGCATTGGGTTGAATCCGGTTACTTCACCGCCGATTCTTCATCTCCAAAAGAACCTTTCACAATTGTTATCCCACCTCCCAACGTAACCGGCAACCTCCATATCGGCCACGCACTAGATCAGACTCTTCAGGATTGCCTCACACGTATGAAGCGCATGCAGGGCTACGAAGCGCTCTGGCTTCCAGGTATGGACCATGCAGGTATTGCGACGCAGAACGTTGTTGAGAAGCAACTTGCAGCACAAGGTTTATCTCGTCACGATCTTGGACGCGAAGATTTTGTAAAGAAAGTCTGGGAATGGAAGGCCGAATCTGGCGGACAGATTCTCGGTCAGATGAAGCGTCTCGGAGACTCGGTTGACTGGAGTCGCGAAGCTTTCACGATGGATGAGACTTTATCTCAGGCAGTTCTTACAATCTTCAAGAAGCTCTTCGATGCAGATTTGATTTACCGGGCAGAGCGAATCATCAACTGGTGTCCACGTTGCCTCACTGCGCTCTCAGATATAGAAGTTGAGCATAATGATGATGAGGGCGAACTCGTCTCCATCCGTTACGGATCTGGTGATTCTGAAATTATTGTCGCCACAACTCGTGCCGAGACAATGCTGGGTGATACCGCGGTTGCAGTTCATCCTGATGACGAGCGCTATGCCCACATGATTGGTAAGACAGTTACCGTTCCGCTGATTAACCGTGAGATTCCAATAGTTGCAGATGAGCATGTTGATCCAGCATTTGGAACAGGTGCGGTCAAGGTGACTCCAGCTCACGACCCTAATGACTTTGAAATTGGATTACGACACAACTTGGCTAATCTTGTAATTCTCGATGCCGATGCAAAGGTGATTAATACCGATAGCGCATTTGATGGCATGGATCGATTTGCAGCACGCAAAGCTGTGGTTGATGCACTTCGCGCAGAAGGTCGCATCGTTGCAGAGAAGCGTCCATATATTCACGCTGTTGGACACTGTTCACGTTGCGATACAACGGTCGAGCCTCGTCTTTCTAAGCAGTGGTTCGTAAAGGTTGCACCACTTGCAAAGGCCGCTGGTGATGCCGTTCGCGATGGTCGCGTAAAGATCGAACCAGAAGAACTTGCGCCACGTTACTTCGAGTGGGTCGACAATATGCACGACTGGTGTATTTCACGTCAGTTGTGGTGGGGACATCGCATTCCAGTTTGGTACGGACCTAATGGTGAAGTCATTGTTGTTGGCCCTGGCGAAAGCGCACCGGCAGGATATGAACAAGACCCAGATGTTCTAGATACTTGGTTCTCTTCAGCGCTCTGGCCATTCTCAACTCTTGGCTGGCCAAATAACACAGATGACCTCAAGAAGTTCTATCCAACCAGCGTGCTTGTGACCGGTTATGACATCTTGTTCTTCTGGGTTGCCCGCATGATGCTCTTCGGTTTATTTGCCATGGATGGCGTGCCGCCATTTGGCACGATTGTTCTTCATGGTTTGGTTCGTGACCAATTCGGCAAGAAGATGTCGAAGTCAAAGGGCAATGTTGTAGACCCACTTGAATTTATCGATAAGTACGGAGCTGATGCCCTTCGCTTCACACTTGCTCGCGGTTCTAATCCAGGTAAGGATCAAGCTTTGGCAGAAGATTGGATTGCAGGTTCACGTAACTTTGCCACCAAGCTCTGGAACGCCACCCGCTTTGCGATGATGAATGGCGCAACAGTCGAAGGAGATTTGCCACCACTCTCATCGCTGAATGCGATTGATAAGTGGATCCTCTCTCGCCTCTCTGAGACAACTACTCAATACAGCGAACTTCTCAACACCTATGAATTTGCTCGCGCCAGCGAAGTTATCTACCACTTTGCTTGGGATGATCTCTGCGATTGGTATCTCGAACTCTCTAAAGAAGCCTTTGCATCAGGAAATGCGCAATCAACGCAGCGAGTTCTCGGCTATGTTCTCGATCAGTTATTCCGACTCCTTCATCCAGTAATGCCATTCCTCACGGAAGAGCTTTGGACAACCTTCACTGGGGGAGATACGCTCATGAAGGCGGCTTGGCCAGTCGCAGATGCAACGCATCTCGATAAATCTTCGGAAGAGTTAATTACACAGTTGCAACGTGTAATTACAGAAGTACGTCGATTCCGAAATGATCAAGGAGTTAAGCCAACTCAGAAGATTCCAGGTCGCTTTATCGCACCAGCAGATGTCGCTGAATATGCACCTGCGATGGCCTTCTTACTCAAGCTTGAACTCGGAGATTTCACACCAAGTGCATCAGTTGAAATCGGCGCAATCAAGTGCGAACTCGATCTATCTGGCACCGTTGATGTCGAGGCAGAGCGTGCTCGCCTTGAGAAGGATTTAGCGACGGCAAAGAAAGATTTGGCAACTGCTGAAGTGAAGTTAAATAACCAAGGGTTTATGGCGAAGGCGCCAGAGAACGTTGTGGCAGAGATTCGCGAACGTCAGGCTGCAACAACAGCTGATATCGAACGCATTACTGCCCAATTGGCAGTGCTTAAGTAATGAGTGCAATTACCCCCGATGATCAAGAGCGCATCGATGCAATTGAGCAGGCGCTTTTAAAGCGTTGGCCTGAGACAAAGATTGCACCAACGCTCGAACGAATTGCCGCTTTGGTAGATGTCCTTGGCTCTCCGCAGCTGACCTACCCAACTATTCATGTGGGGGGCACAAACGGTAAGACAACGACAGCTCGCATGATTGATTCACTGCTCTTTGAGATGGGTCTTCGTACTGGTCGATTTACATCGCCTCATCTCGAGTCATATCTCGAGCGCATCTCCATTAATGGTCAACCAATCGACCCGAAGGCGATGATCTTCTCCTATAACGATATTGCTGCATATTTAGAGTTCATGGATACGAAGTTCGATACACCCATCTCATTCTTCGAAGCGATGACCGCCCTTGCCTTTGCAGCCTTTGCTGAACATCCAATCGATGTTGGTGTGATTGAAGTCGGCATGGGTGGCGAGTGGGATGCAACAAACGTTGTCAGCGCCGATGTATCTGTCATCATGCCAGTTGATCTCGACCATACCGAGTACCTAGGAACAACAATTGCAGAGATTGCTAAGACCAAAGCTGGCATCATTAAAGAGGGCGGCTTTGTTGTCCTTGCCCAGCAAAAACCAGAAGCCGCTGTTGAACTCTTGAAGCAAGCAGCTCTTGTCGGCGCAGATATTGCTCGGGAAGGCCTTGAATACGTTATCGAGAGTCGCACCCTGGCAGTCGGTGGCCAACTACTTACTATCAAGACTCCCAAAGATACTTACGAAGATATCTTCCTTCCTTTACACGGTAAGCATCAAGCTTCAAATGCAGCGGCAGCGCTCGTTGCCGTTGAAGCATTCTTTGGCGAGCAAGAGCTTGATTACGAAGCTGTGCTTGCGGGTTTTGCAAATGTCCAATCTCCAGGTCGTTGCGAGGTTCTCCATCGCGATCCAACGATTATTATCGATGCTGCTCATAATCCTCACGGAGCAAAGGCGCTTACTGAAACTATTCAGAGCGAGTTCACCTTCGACGAAGTCATCGGAGTCTTTGCAGCTATGGGGGATAAGGATGTGCAAGGCGCCTTAGTAGAACTTGAGAAGGTAATGGATTCGATTATCGTTACTCAGAATTCCTCTTCCCGCTCTATGGCTGTCTCAGATGTGGAAGCTCTTGCTTCAAAAATATTCGGAGCCGACCGGGTCTTCTCTGCCGAATCACTCGAACTTGCAATTGAGAAAGCAATGAAGGATTCAATCCGGCCATTAAGTGAAGAGACAATTGGAATCTTGATCACTGGCTCAGTCGTCACTGTTGGTGAAGCTCGCACAATTGTCCGCAAGCGCTTTGCAAAGGATGCAATCTAATGCGCGTACTTGGATCTGCAGTCTTGGTGATGGAGTTCTTCATTATGGGCTTTGCGATGTTAGTTGCCGAAGAACACGAGCCTTCAACCATCATCGCAGGTGCAACTATCGCAATTCTCTTTCTTCTCACCCCTGGCCTGCTCAAGAAGCGGACCGATGGATTCTTGGCTCAATTCTCCAATTCCTGATGATTGGCTATTCAGTAGTTGTGCCAGCGCTGGCCCCGCTTGCGATTCTCTTCGCTGGCCTCTGGATTGCCGCCATTGTTGTCGGTCGCAAGGGTGAAGCTGCCCGTGCTGCCCTCCTCGCTCAGGCGGAGAAAGACGGTGTCGCTGGGGAGTCCTAACCCCCAATAGAATGGGCGAGTGAGTACTTCAGAAAAGACACTTGTCCTCGTTAAGCCAGATGGCGTAGCTCGCTCTTTGATCGGCGAGATCATCGCCCGTATCGAAGCCAAGGGTTACACCATTACTCAGTTGCGCATGCTGCAAGCAGATCGCGCACTACTCGAACAACATTATGCCGAGCATCAAGGTAAGCCATTCTTCGAACCACTCGTTGAGTTCATGCTCTCTGGCCCAATTGTCGCGATGGTTGTTGAAGGCAATCGCGTCATCGAAGGCTTCCGCAATATTGCCGGAACAACTGATCCAACTGTTGCAGCTCCCGGAACAATCCGTGGAGATCTCGCACGCGATGCAGGAACAAAGGTCACACAGAATCTCGTTCATGGCTCTGACTCACCCGAATCAGCTGCTCGTGAAATAGCAATCTTCTTTGGAGGTAAGTAATGTCAAGCAAGATGTCATTCATCGGTCGCGATATGGCGGTCGATCTAGGTACTGCTAACACGCTTGTTTATGTTCGCGGTCGCGGCATCGTTCTTAACGAGCCTTCAGTAGTTGCAGTCAACCAAGACACCGGAGGCATCCTTGCCGTTGGTATCGAAGCGAAGAAGATGATTGGCCGTACACCGGGCAACATCGTTGCTATCCGTCCACTTAAGGATGGTGTGATTGCTGACTTCGATACTACAGAGCGCATGCTCCGTTACTTTATTCAGAAGGTACATAAGCGCAGCTACCTTGCTAAGCCACGTATCGTCGTCTGTGTTCCATCAGGTATCACTGGTGTCGAACAGCGCGCGGTAAAAGATGCTGGTTACGCAGCAGGTGCACGCAAGGTGTACATCATCGAAGAGCCAATGGCTGCCGCAATCGGTGCCGGTCTTCCAATCCACGAGCCAACCGGAAATATGGTTGTTGATATCGGAGGTGGAACAACTGAGGTTGCTGTTATTTCACTCGGTGGAATCGTGACAGCGCTCTCAATCCGCGTTGGTGGAGATGAGCTCGATCAATCAATTATTAATTGGGTTAAGCGCGAATATTCACTTCTTTTGGGTGAGCGCACAGCTGAAGAGATCAAGATGGCAATCGGTTCGGCTTACCCACTTCAGGGCGAGAACGATGCGGAGATTTGCGGTCGCGACCTTGCAACCGGACTTCCAAAGACAATCGTTGTAACAGCAGCAGAGATCCGCAAGGCGCTCGAAGAGCCTGTTAATGCAATTGTTAATGCGGTTAAGGGAACTCTTGATAAGACTCCACCTGAGCTCTCATCTGACTTGATGGATCGCGGAATCGTTCTTACGGGTGGCGGAGCACTTCTCAAGGGTCTTGATGAGCGTCTACGTCGCGAGACCGGAATGCCAATTCATATTGCAGAGCGCCCACTGGATGCAGTTGTTGAAGGTTCAGGTAAGTGCATTGAAGAATTCGAAGCCCTTGAAAAGGTTTTGATTTCAGAGCCACGTCGCTAAAGGATCACTCCTCGTGCGATATGGCGGCGACAATCGTGGTCGATTACTTCTCATCGTTCTGATTGTCACCTCGCTCTTTCTGATCACTCTTGATCTGCGCGGGGTAAAAGTCATCGATGGAGTTCGTACTGGAACCCAAACTGCCCTCACACCAGTTCAAAAGGCGGGTTCATGGGTCGTCTCTCCATTTCGCACATTCTTATCGGATGTGACACACCTTGGTCGTACCCGCAATCAAATTGAGAAGCTCAAGGCCGATAACGATGCCCTTCGATTAGCGTTGCTCAATCGCAAAGTTGCTGATGCAGAGCTTGCACAATTAAAGAGCGTGCTAGATCTTGCAGGTAAAGGTGAGTTCAAGGTTGTTGGTGCGAAGGTAATTTCACAGGGATCTACAACATCTTTCACGCAGACAATAACAATTGATGCCGGCAGCAAATCTGGTATTCGTTCAAATATGACGGTGATCTCCGGCTTTGGTCTCGTTGGTGTCGTAAAGATTGCATATGAAAATAGCGCTGTCGTGCAGTTAGCATCTGATCCAGCATTCCGAGTCGGAGCGCGCATCGCTGGAAGCCAAGAGATCGGAATTTTGAGTGGGCAGGGCACCCGAAAGGGCGTGCTTCAATTACTCAATAACACCACCGATGTAAAAGTGGGGGATGCAATTCTTGCTCGCGGTAGCAATAACGGGCGACCATTTGTTCCCGGGGTTCCAATCGGTGAAGTAACTGCAGTAGATAACTCTGCCGGAGCTGTGACACAGACTGCAGATGTTAAGTTCTATGCAAACTTCTCAGCTCTCGGCGTTGTAGCTGTCGTAGTCTCATCACCATCAACTGATCCTCGTGACTCGCTGGTGCCAGCTAAGCCACGACCAACGCCGATTCCAACGGTGACAGTCACCGCAACTCCCAGCGCATCTCCTGCATCCAACGGATAAGTACCAATGATTTCGCGCAGATTCTTCTTCTCATTTCCGATCTTCTTCTCGGTCTATCTTCTGCAAGAGGGCTTTGTGACACAGATGCGCCTACCTGTCGGTGGTTTCTCACTCATCCTGATCTTCACCTTAGCCTGGGCTTCAATGAGCACTCCTGAAATCGGCGCTGTCACTGGTTTTGGTGCTGGGCTACTGATGGATCTCTCAGAGACTGCGCCAGGTCCGTTAGGTCATTGGACCCTTGTACTCATTCTCATCTCCTTCACAGTTTCGTTTCTCTCATACGGTGATGACCACGCAAGAGCCAATCCGCTCAGCATCGTATTCCTTGTTGTCGTTGGCGTCGTCGGGGCTCAGATTGCATTTGCACTTCTTGGACTCTTACTCGGTCAAGCGCTCGGCAATATTGTTCAGGTGCTCTTCATCTGTCTTGGTACAGCTTTCTGGTCAGCGATAGTGACACCGCTTATCTTGCCGATCATTTCTCGTTTACATGCCCTGGTATTTGGAACGGCATCACGGATATGAATCAACGCTCGCGCCTCTCTCTCATATTCTTACAAATCTTTATCGCTTCACTTCTTCTCTCTCTACTTGGTCGCCTTTTTTATCTGCAGGTCGCGGCAGCGCCAATCTATAAAGATGCCGCGCTGAGCATTCAGAGTCGCGATGTTGTCACTCCTGCCACCCGTGGATTAATCGTCGATTCCGCAGGAGTTCCACTTGCGCTCAATAAAGTGGGATTGACCATTACGGTCGACCGGACAAAGATAGATAAGCAGGACGATAAAGGTTATGCAGTAGTAAAGAATCTCTCAGATCTACTGGGACTCAATTTTGCAGATGTATGGCAGCGCACTCGCCTCTGTGGTGAACTGCCAAAGGGAAAGAAGTCAGGGTGTTGGACCGGTTCGCGTTTTCAACCAATTCCGATTACCAAAGAGGCCGATCCAAAGATTGCACTTCAAATTGTTGAGCGATCAGATAAATATCCAGGAATTTCAGCTAATCCGATTGCAATCAGAAATTATCCTGGGATTGCCGGTGTGAATGGTGCCCACCTGCTCGGCTATGTTGGACCGCTTACTGATTACGACTTATCAGGCGCCGGTGGACGTTCATACTTTAGATCTGAGTCAATTGGTAAGGCTGGCCTTGAGATTCAATATGACTCATACCTTCGTGGAACTCCAGGTATTAAAACTGTTATCGTCGATCGCAAAGAGGCTGTTACAAGTACAAGTCAGAATACAAAGCCAATTCCAGGCAATCACCTCGTTACAAGTATTGATATTCGCCTGCAAGCATCGGCAGAGAAGGCACTTGCCGATGCGGTGCGTCGGGCAAAGGCGTCAGGCCGCTATGCCGATGGTGGCGCTGCCGTTGTCATGGATTCGACCAATGGTGAAATTCTTGCAATCGCTTCTTATCCCACCTTTGATCCCAACGCATTTGAGACCGGGCTAACCGTTAAAGAGGCAGAGAATCTCTTTAGTGAAAAAACCGGAGTCCCGGCGCTTAACCGAGCACTACAGGGTTTATATGCTCCGGGTTCTACCTTTAAGGCAGTCTCTGCAATTGCGGCAAGTGATGCCGGATATTCGATGACTAAGAGTTATGACTGCCCAGCAACAGTTGAAGTGGGTACGCGAATCTTCAATAACTTTGAATCTAAATCTCAGGGCGTTATGAATATGAAGAAAGCGATGGCTGTCTCTTGTGACACTATCTGGTATCAAATCGCATTCGATGAGTGGCTTCGCGATGGTGGCCTGAAGCCAAAATCTGATGCCAATGATTACTTCTTTAATGCAGCAAAGCGTTTCCAGATGGGTGAGAAGACCGGCGTTGATCTCCCTTCTGAATCAAAGAGCCGTTTAGCAGATCGCACCTGGAAGAAATCTTGGTATGAGCAGAATAAAGATTTCTATTGCAACTATTCCACCCGCGCTACAAAGGCGCAGCAGACGCCATTCCTGATTCAACTGGCGAAAGAGAATTGCATCGACGGTGACAAGGTGCGCGCTGGCGATGCCGTTAACTTCTCGATTGGTCAGGGAGATACAGTCATTACACCGATCAAGCTGGCTCAGATGTATGGCGCTATTGCCAATGGTGGAACTATTTGGAAGCCAACGGTTGCAAAAGCAATTGTTGCTAACGATGGCAAGGTAATTAAGACTTTTAAGCCTGAGAACCTTGGCAACATTGGAGTCACGCCAGAGATGATCGATTTTCTCCATGATTCACTCTATGAAGTGACCCTCAGCGGTACATCTGCCGGGGTCTTTGCAGGATTTCCGATTCCGACTTCAGGTAAGACAGGCACGGCTCAGGTATTTGGTAAGAACCCCAATGGCAGATTGAAAGATGACTCATCTTGGTATGCCGCCTTTGCACCCGCCGCGCAGCCTCGCTATGTGGTCGTCATGATGGTCAGCCAAGGTGGCTTCGGTGCGAGTACTTCAGGTCTAGGTGTGCGTGGAATCTTTGAAACTCTCTTCGGCGTGAAGGGTGGAAAGGCTGATCAAGCTGCATCATTGTTCCCATCCGGAAAACCACCAGTGAAGTTACCTAAGATTTCACCAGCAACGCGACCGGCAGGGGAGGCGAAGAAGTGACATCAGTCAACTATCGCAATCCATATCGCAGAGCACGTAAGCAATCCATCTTTACCGGCTTTGATCCAGTACTTACCGGAGCCGTTGCAATACTTCTCTTTATCGGCACGCTACTTGTCTATGCAGCCACTCGTGATTGGTATGCCGCCAATGGATTAGATCCTGAGTATTACCTCAAGCGCCACGTCATCAATATTGCAATCGGAGTAATGCTTGCGTGGGGCACAACAGTGATTGATTATCGTTTGCTCCGCGCATACACCCCGGTTCTATGGGGACTTGGCATACTTGGACTTGGATTTGTTTTGATTCCAGGTTTAGGTGCTGAGGTCAATGGCGCGCAGGCATGGATCCCACTTCCCGGTGGATTCCAGATTCAACCGGCAGAGCTAGCAAAGATCTCAATTATTGTTGGCCTTTCGATGTTGCTCTCTGAGCGCTCACATAATTCAGATGAACCAACTATCAATGACATTTTGCGGGCGCTAGCTGTTGCAGCTCTACCAATTCTCTTGATCCTCTTACAGCCCGATATGGGAACCGTCTTCATCATTAGCGCATCAGTTGTGGCAATCCTTGCAGTTTCAGGTGCGCCAGTGAAGTGGGTGGTAGGTCTTCTAATCCTCGCAGTCGCTGGTGGCATCGTTGCAACTAAAACGGGCGTAATTAGCGAATATCAAGTCAAGCGCTTGCAAGCATTTGTAGATCCCAATGCAGATGCGCAAGGTTCGGGATATCAACTCCGCCAAGCTCGCATCACAGTTGGCTCAGGTGGATTACTTGGTACCGGTCTCTTTGATGGCCCACAAACAAATGGCCGCTTCGTTCCAGAACAGCAAACTGACTTTATCTTTACCGTTGCCGGAGAACAGCTTGGATTTATTGGTAGCGGATTTATCGTGCTGCTTTACATTGTCATATTGATGCGTGGATTTGGAATTGCGCGAAGATCATCAGATCCATATGGACAGATGGTCTGTACTGGTGTGATTGCGTGGTTTGCATTTCAAACATTTGAAAATATTGGAATGACTCTGGGTCTGATGCCGATGACGGGCGTACCGCTGCCATTTATGTCCTACGGTGGTTCAAGTATGTTTGCCAATTTAATTGGCTTTGGCTTGCTTCAGAACGTTCACGCCCGTCACCGCGGTTAAATCCCCGCTTATTTTGGGCAGGAATGGGACATTTAACCCATCCTCTGCCATACTTATGTCACATCTTGAGCGCGGCCAGCGATCCATATCGCGCCTCGCCGCTTAAGACCAGAAGATTTTTCACCAGGATTAATCAACTTAGATTTTGAAATGAAGGTATTTACATATGGCTATCGAGCCAAAAACTCCGCGTAAGCGCGCAGTAAAAAAGTCATCTATGTCCAAGCGCAAAGGATCCAATGCTGAGGCAGGGGTTCCAGGGAAAGTTGAGACTGCAGATGCTGCGGTTGTAACCGAAGCAGGATTTACGGAACCTGCAGAACCGTCAGCGCCAAAGACTCGTAAGAAGGCAGCTGTTCCCGTTCCGCTCTTCCAAGCACCAACACCTGAGAAGGCTCCCGCAAAGAGTCGTAAGGCAAGTGCAAAGGTTGCTCAAGATGAGCCAGCAGCTGAAGCTGCAGCTGAGAGCAATGGTCCAGATTCGGAAGATTCAGATTCAGAGAGCCGTTCATCTCGTAACCGTCGTCGCCGTCGTGGTGGCCGCGGTCGTCGCAAGCCAAATGGCACAGAAGGTTCAGATGGCGCTGATGGCGCTAGCGATTCAGAAGATTCAGCTGATGATTCAGAAGAGACGACAGATGCAGATGGCACCACACACCGCCGTCGCCGTCGCCGTCGCGCAACTGGCGAAGGCGTAACGCCAGGTGAGGTCATCGATGAAGATGGCGTAGTCACAGTTGTTAAGGTCCGCGAAGTCCGTGAAAAGACAGAGCGCCCAACTCGCGAGCGTTCGACTCGTGATCGCAATTCACGTAATTCACGTGATCGCGATCGTGGTCGCGATCGTGGAGATTCATACCGCGAGCCATATCGTCGCCGCGGAACAATCCTTACTGATGCCGATTTCTTAGCTCGTCGTGAAAACGTCGACCGCGAGATGGTTGTTCGTCAGATTGGTGATCGAATTCAGATTGCCGTTATCGAAGATAACGTGATGGTCGAGCACTATGTAAACCGTAATGCCAACGTTTCATATGTCGGTAACGTCTACCTTGGTCGCGTTCAGAACGTTCTTCCATCAATGGAAGCTGCCTTCGTTGATATCGGAAAGGGCCGTAACGCGGTTCTCTATGCCGGTGAAGTTAATTGGGATGCAGCAGGCATCTCTGAATCAGAGCCACGTAAGATCGAGATGGTTCTTAAGACTGGCCAGCCAGTATTGGTACAGGTCACTAAGGATCCAATCGGTCAGAAGGGTGCACGCCTTACTAGCCAGATTTCGTTACCTGGTCGCTATGTGGTCTTTGTTCCTGGCGGCGGAATGTCAGGTATCTCAAAGCGCCTGCCAGAGTCAGAGCGCACACGTCTTAAATCAATCTTGAAAAATCTCATCCCAGATACTGCTGGCGTTATCGTCCGTACCGCGGCCGAAGGCGTCTCTGAAGAAGAGCTCACTGCAGATGTCGAGCGCTTGAAGGCGCAATGGGAAGATATTTATCAGAAGTCAGAGAATCCAAACTTCCACGCACCAGCGCTTCTACTCTCAGAGCCAGATCTAGCAGTACGTGTTATCCGCGATATCTTCAATGAGGATTTCCGTAAGTTAACAATTCAAGGCAACGAGGCGTGGGAAGAAATTAGCTCTTACCTAGGCTCGATTGCACCAGAGCTTTCAAAGCGCATCGAGAAGTACGCCGGCAACGGCGACCTATTTGCTGACTTCCGCGTTGAAGAACAACTCGCTAAGGCATTTGATCGCAAGGTTTATCTGCCTTCAGGTGGATCACTCGTTATCGATCGCACCGAAGCGATGGTTGTTATCGACGTTAACACCGGTAAGTTCATCGGTAAGGGCGGAAACCTCGAAGAGACCGTTACCAAGAACAACCTCGAAGCAGCGGAAGAAATTGCCCGTCAGCTACGTCTGCGCGACCTCGGTGGAATCGTTGTTATCGACTTCATCGATATGGTTCTTGAATCTAACCGTGAAGCAGTTCTCCGTCGCCTCGTAGAGTGCCTCGGCCGCGATCGCACCAAGCACCAGGTTGCAGAGGTCACATCACTCGGTCTCGTTCAGATGACACGTAAGCGCGTTGGACAAGGCCTCATCGAAGCTTTCTCGACTACATGTGATTCATGTAATGGTCGCGGTATTCATATCCATATGGATCCAGTGAAGATGAAGGCTCCAATGCCACAAGTTAATTCTCAGAGCGCACATCACCCAGATGTTGCCGATGATGATGATGAGGAGATGGCCTCCGAGCACGAATTCCACGAGACCCTCAATGATGAGGTTCCGGGGGAGTCTGAGCCAGATGCCGTCGTGACCCCGAAGGGCAAGCGACGCCGTCGCGCTGCCAGTTCAGGCGTGATCACCGCCTAACGAGCCGATTTAATCTGGGCCACAAGTGCACGCACTTTGACCCAATTTGACCCTAAGGGTGCGAAATCCGTATTCTTAGCGCCTGCCCGGAGCTCGGCTCCAGGCTTATTTATCTAAAAGAACTCGAGGTTCAAGCGTGTACGCAATCGTAAAAGCTGGCGGTCGCCAGGAGAAGGTAACAGTTGGCGAGACCATCACTGTTGACCGTATTGATGCCAAGGTTGGCGCATCAGTTAACTTTCCTACGCTTCTTGTCGTTGATGGCGCTAACGTCACAACAGACCCAAAGGTTCTCTCAGGCGTAACAGTCACAGGCGAGATTCTTGAAGAGACAAAGGGTCCAAAGATCGACATCCTTCGTTACAAGAACAAGACAGGCCACCGTCGCCGTCAAGGTTTCCGTGCTCAGCACACACTAGTCAAGATCACCGCAATCAGCGGTGCTAAGTAAAGGGGTAGAGACACATGGCAAGTAAGAAGGGTGTCTCCTCGACACGTAACGGTCGCGATTCAAATCCACAGTACCTTGGCATCAAGCGCTTCGGCGGACAG